>Ga0315330_10000146_pt1 | contig 37222 bp, 61 predicted proteins | sample M140m34915metaG_FD_203453 | JGI IMG/M metagenome (GOLD analysis project Ga0315330, IMG submission 203453) | Ammonia-oxidizing marine archaeal communities from Monterey Bay, California, United States - M1 40m 34915 | ecosystem: Environmental > Aquatic > Marine > Intertidal zone | place: USA...
CCAAATCAAATCTAACCGGAAATCTCATGAAGAAATTCTACGACTTCCAAGAACGTATAAGCGAGATCTTACCAAGTAATTAATCGACAAGTTCAGTTGAAGAGTGCTCCTAGCTCCCCTTGGGGGGGCTAGTGAGTGCTCTTTTTTTATTTCTTTTTACTTTTCTTCTTCTTTTTCCTTTTCATTTTTTTCAATGGTTTATGTGACCAAAAACTCCGGCAGCATGGAAGCTGCAATACTCATGGATAACTCCATGAAAATGGATTTTGCTCTCGTAGTAAAGTTCTTTTTATGTTGTAGTCTTACGACTACAAGGGCTGGGCACGCCATTCGAGTTATCCAGTGTCAAGTGTAAAACCGCCGCGTTTGCACGACTGTAAATTCTTAGAAACAGATTACTGATTTGTTTTTCAAGACGCACAGAAACATGGCCCAGGCTGAAAAAAAGGGTATCGAAAAACTTTATCAAAAAGAGGTATAACTATGAGTTTTAAACAAGCATGTAGAAAAAGAGTCCAAAAGAGTACAAAGCTACGATGTAGCCTTGTGTCAATGCACCCTGTCAATGATATTGATGGGCAAGGAAATGCTGTAAAAGGTGCAAGCCTTACGTTTAAGTTGGAATCTGGCATTGAGAATACCGTGCTATTTGCAAACGGTCAAAGAAATTTACAGAGAAAAATAGAACGTTTTCTGAATCCTGCATTTGGAGTCTTGGGACAAGAAAGGTACCAAGAACCTGATTGGTCAACTTATACAGGCACTGAAGCGCCAATTCCTGATGAAAAAGGATTGACAATGAATGAACTTGTTGTAGCTGCATTGATGTACGACGCGAGTCAAAGTACTGATCTGGATCCTTCGAATATGTTGGTTCACAAAATGTTCGGTGAATTTGAAACGGATGATAAGGGAGTGGACGTTATGATCGACACTGATTGGGCAACTGAATATAGTTGTTTCATCTATGTAGACGATAATGGAAATGAACTAACTCCGGCTTTTGGAAATCACTTGCAACCGCTAAAAGAACGAAATGGTCGGAGCGCATCTGCAAGAACTTCAATTCGTGAGCAAATTGCCGCGCGTCGAGTAGCTAGTCGCTAAAAAGATAGAGAAGGTGAAGTGCCCTAACCGGTTTTCAATCGGTTATGTGAGCGCCGCGCCTTCTTGCTCTTTTAATTAGTGCATATATGAACATAAGACCACAAGGACAGCATGCTCTGGATGATTACATTGGTGCTAGCTTTTTATCTGCTAGCACAATTTTTAATGACGTTAATATAAAAAACCCTAGGAGGGAAGAATGGTAGATACAAATACGCAAGCATCAACAGTGGAGGCAGCCGGGAAACTGACAATCGCCGCTGGGATTTTGTTTTGCATTGATTACTTTTTTGGTGATCTATGGGTAGTGATAATGTTGGCTCTGGGAATTTACGGCGTGTCTTATGCTGGGAAATTAAGTGTCTCAGGTATCAAAGACCTGATGGAAAAAACCAACAACGACAACACGCGAAACCGATTGCAAAAATGGTGGTACGAAGCAAATGTACCTCCGCATTCAAAAGATAGAATTGCAGACCCCACGCCTGAGCAAATTGCAGAATATATTGCATGGCGTGAAAAAGAAGAAGAGAAGCGCAAAAAGGAAGAATCGAAAGCTTCATAGTTATTAGGCATGATAACTTCCAATGGGAAAGCACCCTAACGTAGAAATGCGTAGGGTGTTAGTACTTACCTTGCTGAGGTATTAAAACATACAGCCCCCCTTTCAACAATCTAACAACACAACATAACACAACAAACAGAGGTAGAATTATGAAATTGCATATTAAACATGCTAGCAAGATAATTATTGGAATCGCAATCGGAGTTTTAGCTTCTGCATGCACCCGCTCCCAAGCAGGTATATATCCCATAGGAAATGGGGAAGGGGTTGTTCTCTGTGGCGAAAGCATCACTATGAATATCGTCTCTGAAGGACAGCTTTTCGACATGTTCGAAGAAAGTTTGACAACCATCGAAGAAAACTGCAAATAGGGAGAAATCATGATGTACACTATTGAACATAATGCTAAATACACTAAGACGTATTATTGCATTGATGGACAAGCATTCAACTCATTGTCTGAGTTGCTATCACAATATCCAGCAGCCACCAAAAAAAAGAGGTAACAAAATGAAAACAAGCCCATATATCCAAAGAGTTAACGAGCAGCTAGGCATGACAATAGGCCTGCATGAAGAGCAAGGTGCTGTGCAAGCGCAAGGCATGAGAATTGCATTTAGAGCAGAAGAGAGACTGCCTCCAAGCAGCGACAAAGCAATGCAACGTCTTATCAAAAGACATGAAAAGAAAATGAAAATGAAAAATATAAAAACAGAGAGGTAACATATGATTTACGCAGTATTAATAACTTGGTTCTTTGGCAGCTTCCTATATAGCAAAAGCCTTGACGGAACTTGGAATGAAAAGCAAGAGAACATTAGCATTATGCCGCCAATATTTTTTATATTCTGGGTAGCTACTTGTTCGGTATCAATCTTCAAAGCAATTAATGATGTAAACTGGACAGACCCAGCAATGTTTAACAGCTTTGAAACAATACCCTGGGCAGTTTTGTTTTACACCGCCTTCGCAATGCTAGACTTAATGTCTAGCCGTGTCACTTTCTTTATTTTAAAGCATGTGGCATCAAAAGTCGAAAAGGAAATGAAAGCAGCGTTCGAAAACGTATATTATATAGAAAGACCAGTACTGTTTCGATACAGAAAATTGGCAGAAATCAAAAAGAAAAAAGAAAGTTTTTAAACGAAAAACAACTCACAGAACGTAGGATGCGTCTGCGAGTAAACACATAAAGAGAGTCCAAATAAACCCTCAAAATCTTGAGGTATGCATTGTAACCTGATGCATTCGGTACGCGGCGAATTATCCCGTAAGTACAAAAGTCTCCAGAATGGGGCCGAAAGGGTAAGATAGTCACAGTCATATATGTAATGGCAAGAGATGAAAACAATATGGAAAAGAAGCTCTTAATCTCGGAGCAAAAACCTAAGTGCAAGATCGGTTATCTTGCATATGGTTTGGCTTTAAGCGGCAGTAAGAATGTAAAGTTCAAGCTGCCCCTTATAATTTATGTTTTAAATTTTACATTACCTTAATATAGTCATTACGCTTTTATCTGAAACCTTGTGGATGACTACAAGTGCTAAATAAAAAGTATTTTACCCCTATGCAAAGTAGTCTTTTAGTATTAAAATCACTGTTTTTTACGTGTAGGGGTGGATGACTCCAAGCCCCGATAGGGGCAATAAAGAGTATTAAAAACTTCATGATAATGAAAAAAAATGCTTGAGATAAGCTCAAGAATGATTTAAAACAGAAAGAAAAGAAAAAAAGAAACAGGTTAAACTGCTAAAAAGGGAACAAAAAGGACATAAAAGAGCCGTACGGCTAGGTCACCTATTTGTAATCCTAAAAAACAACACAACAACAACACAAGGCAAAAAAATGAATATAACAAAAAGAAAAACTATATCAGATCCAATGTTCATGGAACAAGATCACTTTGTAAACCTAATAGAAAAGCTCTTTGAGCAAGAACACGAATATACTGAAATAACTAAAGAGCAATTTATTGAAAACTATTTAGTTATAGTAAAGTCTTACATTCAAGGTAAAGGCTATAACCCTTTAGATGAGGCTATAAAAGGCTTTATGCAGCTTGCTGTAGATAATGTATTGGGCGCCGAAAAAAATAAAGGAGAACACGAATATGCAAAGCATTAGACTTTACATTGCTACTGGCTTCATAGGTTTTTGCCTTGGAGTATTAGCTACAAATGTAGCCCTAAAAGAATTGATTACTTTTCCTAACGAAATTGCAATTATTATAAAATGATTCGTTTTTGGAAAAAGTAAACCTAACGATTAACCTCCTTGGTTAAAGTTGATGTTGTATTTGAGAGATAGTTTTAATTAATATGTAAAAATTAGAATAATCTAGTTATATCAACGGCTTATCTAAATTATTGATTGAAGCTATCTCTCATCTTATTTGCAAAATAAAAAGATATGCATTTTATACAACTTATCAAAAACCAAAGTTAACATAAACAAAAAGTTTACAAAAATGTAAACTAAAATAGAAAAATATGTCAAATATACCAGAACACGTCAAGTTCTTCATAGAAAAGACCAAAGATAAAAATACCAACTGGATATTTTTAAAAAACTTTCCAGAAATACGCGGACTTCCAAAAAGAAAAAAAAGATGGAAGCCATGTAACAATTGTTCAAAAGCAAAACCCGTTAATTATGAATTTGAGCCAATCTTAGGAAAAGCAGTAAAATGCCTTGCCTGGGAAAAACCAAATAAAAAGAATGCTTGTTCTTATTATGAGAGCAAGTTTTATAACCCTAAATTACAAAAGTAATAAAGTAAAACACTTGAGATTAAAACGAGGATGGGCGCGCAGATAATATTACTACTAGTTAAAGCTATTTGATTTGCGCATCAAAAGTCAAAACGAAAATAATAATATCGCCCTAGTTAAAGAATAAAAGAAATTACTTAAAGATACAAACAGCAAAATTTAAAGAAATTAAAATCAAGTTAAAAGTATCTTGTTTGCTTCATTTCAAAAGAGTACAAACAGCAAAAAACTAAATAACTTATCAATCAAAAAGTACGTAGTGTAACGGTAGCACGCGTATGTTTACAGGCTTGAAGCACCATTATGTAAATATACGAAGATTAGGTTCAAGTCCTAACTTTTAGTACTCTGATCATCAACCTTGCATTTGAGAAAACAAGCTTGCCCTATTAGCTAACTAAGATCGCCCGATATAGGGAACGGGAAGTCAAAGTTTTCTATTTAATAGAATGTTTTCTTTTATGCATATTATTATATACGGAGGGTCTTAAAAATGGACACATCTATAATTAGGCCCGCTCTTTAAAAAGCGCGGGCTTCACCTTGGTAGGGTTTTTACTTGAAACCCTACCGTTAATATAAGAATCAATACAACAAGAGATAGCAAATGATAAGCAAGACAATCAACCAAATCCAAGAGAAAGAATTAAATTTTCAAAACATCAAGCAAGCTCATGATGGCGAAAGCGCCCTGATGATAAGCAATGCAAGACTTTTAATTGCAGATAGAATAGAAGCGCTTACTAATTGGTCTACAGACACAGAAGTAAACGTTGCAATTGAATGTGTAAAATCAGGACCTAATAACATTCCAACTTTTTTTATAGGTGTAATGCATCTCGAAGGTTCTACTTATGAAATCTTACCATCTTCAGAATTTTCAATCTACAGTATCAGTACTAAAACTTCTGGAAAAATCGATGACAGTCTTGTAAAACTAACAATCACTTACCAATACAATCAACAACAAATCAAGGAAAACTAAAATGAACAACCCTCAAACAGAAACAGAAACATTCACTACCCTTCAAATTGGGGAACACACAGTAATCCTGTCTTCACTCACGCAAGCTCATATCGACATGCACAATCAAGTAGGCACAGGCTCTGCTTTTATCAACTCTTTCTCTTTGGATATGCTTCCAAAAGAAATCACTCCAGGCCCAAACAAAATTGTTACAGAAGGTCCTATTGGATGGTCTCTTGTTGATAAAATCAAATACGCTAAGCTTCTCCCGGGGGCTAAGCTAACGACAGCAACAAAAGAAGGAGTTATCAATGGAACGGTACAAGATATTACTGTACCTGCAGTAGAAACTACTATGCCTGTCGAATACTTTGAAACTAACATATGCACAGTTTTACTATTTGGATACAACCCCGAATATGCAACAAGCGAAATGAAACAATATGTAATTCAAAACAATTTACAGTCTGCACTTGTTCTAGGAACAGCGTTTCCTGGAGAATTCGCAATTAGAGGAATTGACGTACCAGCAGCATCAGTGGATAACGGTCAAAAATGGACCAATGATGGCTGGGCCGTTGTAATCCCAGTATAAACTTTTGTCATAATTTACCTCCTATGACTTGTTACGGATAAAATTAAGGATGGAGCTTGGCGGTTCGACTCCCCCACAGTCTTAGAAACTGTTGCAATCAATTTAATTTTATTAAGAAGCGCCCGAGCTTCTGATGGCAGACCCTCTAGTACCGGGCAATCTAGAGGGTTTTGCCGGCGTTCATTCTATTTAAAAAACCCAACACAACACAACACAACAAGGATTTAAAAATGATTTTAAAAGGCAAATTACAATGGTCTGGTATTCTTAAACTGCATATAGATCCAGAAGAAAACGAAATCGATCTTCCAACTAAAGGCTTGACCTTAAATAAAAAATTACATATCACCCTGGTACATCAAGAATGTTTCAAGCTTCTTGAATTCCAAGGTAAACAGTTTAATAAATATCTTAAAAAAAATACAATTAAAAACAACCAAATGGAAGTAGAAATTGATATAAATCTAACTTCTGCTTCAATTTTTGAAGAAAAAAATAAAAAAACTCTTGTTTTTTTTGTAACCGATCAATGCCAAAAAGAACTTCAATCTTTAGTGCAAGTCTTTTTTAAAGAATATGGACTTAAAGAACAGTTCAACTCTATAAGGCCAAATACTCCAGACAATGGACGATTATTCCATTTGTCTTACTCAAATGCCACTGGCAATCCAGGCGACAGTATCGCTGTAGTCTGGTAAAAACATTCGCGACTATAAACAAAACACTTCCTAGTGCAATGAAAAAGGGATTAGTCGCACCCTTTTTCTTTTTCGAATTATGCGAAGAACTAGCAAGATGCAATTCTTGTGGAGTATTAGGTTTAGCGACCACCTGCATTGCAGCAGGAACAGGGTCCGATTCCCTGCTTCGCACTTATTTTTAAATATAATTGTCCATAACTTCTCCTAGGTTTAGACATTCTCAAGAGTGATTACAGCAAAAAACTAAAAAACTACCAATAACGTTTAATTATCACTCTGTTTTTTATCAATTCTAACAATTACTAACTTTGGAGACAAAATGGAACCCAAACAACTCAAACTTCCTTTTATGAAAGATTTAAACCCTTATACTATTTACCTTGACATGGATGGAGTAATCGTCAATATGGCTTCAATTTTAGCCACTGAAACTAAAAAAATACTTTCTACTCAAAATAAATATTCTGATAAGTTTTTCAAAAAACATGTTTTTGATTTAAATCAAATTACACCAGCTTACCTCCAACATCTTTTTGTAAAAAAAGATTTAGGTTTTGATTTAACTCGCTCAGAAAAAGATTTAAAAAATATAACTTATAAACCTTTATCCAAAAATAGAAAACTTTGGGCCACTCTTCCACCTTATCAAGGAGCAGAGAATTTCGTTAGTTTCCTTTTAGAAAACTTTAAAGTAAACATACTTTCTTCTCCCGTTGACGAAGAATCTATAAAAGGAAAACAAGACTGGATTCAAAGAAACTTTCCTCTTGTTTTTGAAAGATGTATTTTTGAAACAGAAAAGTATATCCATGCAGAACCAAATGGAATTCTAATTGACGACCGCCCAAAAAACATTCGACTTTGGCGAGAAGCCGGAGGGATAGGTATTCAACACATTAATTTTGAAAATACATTAGAACAAATTCAACAATATTTATAACAACAATCAATCAATCAAAAGAGGTAAAAATGGAATACTCTGCTTACACAAAACAACTTCAAAAACAAACAAATTATACTACTACCCAAAATGGAGCGATATGTCAAAAATCTACTCTTTCTGATTGTTTGGATTTTTTTTACTCTACTCTTAAAGACCAAGATGAATACTACAGTACTTTTCTCTCAGCTTTAACAGAAGATCGTGAAAAAACTCTTAAGATTTTATTTTGGCACAGAGATGTACGTGAAAACGGAATGGGTCGTAGATCTAATTTTCGCTATACAATTTCAAAATTAAACGAATGGTCTAACTCTTTAGATTTTTCTTGTAATGCTATTTTCCATTATGGAAGAGCAGACGACCTTTTAAGTCTCTTAGATACTAAGGCCGGAAAAGACGTTTTAGCTTGGATAAAACTCCAATTGCAAACAAAAAACTCTTTAGTAGCCAAATGGATGCCCAGAGAATCTTCAAAAAAGAAAAACTACAAATTCTATGCAAGAAGAATTGCAAGCTACATGGGATGGACCTCTAAGCAATATAGAAAAAATATATCTGAGCTTACCAATGTTGTAGAACAACAAATGGTAGCTAAAAAATGGGATCAGATTGATTTTTCTCAAGTCCCCAGCCAAGCTTCATTAAGATACAAAAACTGTTTTCTTAAAAACAGTAAAAAGTACCTAGAATGGCAGCGCTCTCTTTTGAAAAAAGACAGCTCAACTAAAGTCAATGTTGGGACTTTACTTCCGCATCAAATTGTAAACGAATATGGCTCTTACAATCCTTCGATTGAAGATCCTTCTTTAGAAGCAATGTGGTCAGCTCTTCCCAAACAAGATACTAATTGCCTGGTAATAGCAGACACAAGTGGATCGATGCATGGAATTCCAATGACTGTAAGCTTGAGTTTAGCATTATATTTTGCAGAACGAAATCCGTTCAAAGGCTTCATTACTTTTAGCAGTGAACCTCAATGGCAAAAAATAAATCAAAACGATACTCTTAAACAAAAACTGAATTCTATTAAAAGCATCAACTGCTTAAATACAAATTTGCAAGCTACTTTTGATTTGCTTTTTGCATCTTATGTTGAAACAAAACAAATGCCTGAAACTATACTTATAATTAGCGACATGCAATTTGATGAAGCAATTAACTCTTCCAAAACTTACAGTTGGAACACTATAGACAAGAGTACTTTTTTTCAAAAAATGAAACAAAAATTTAAGAATTGGGACATACCCTTTCCTAAAGTTGTTTTTTGGAACGTAAAAGAAAGCTCTAAAGGAGTTCCTGTCTCTTTTGATGAATCTGGAACCGCTCTCATTAGTGGATATAGTCCTGCTGTAATAAGTACAATAATGGCCGTTGAAGATTTCAATCCAGTGGTAATTATGAACAATGCAATTCAAAATATCAACCCTAAATTATAAAGGCAACACATGAATAACCAAATATTAAAAAAAGAAATGTTCACTCTAGCAATTGAATATGTGCAATCTTTAGAAACTCTAAAAGAAGAAAAGCTATTTGATATTCAAGAAGAACCAGAGGAGCAAGAATGTCAATAAACACACTAACTTTGTTATTGTGGATGTCGGCTTATTCTTTGGCTTGGGTTCTAACTGAAGCAACAATACTAAAAGAACCAAGAAATTGGCTTTTTGAAATTGATTCACCAAATATACTTATAGTAAAAGCTCAACAACTCTTAAGCTGCATTTACTGTACATCTTTTTGGTGCGGATTACTTTTTTTCGCTTATATATCCGATTCAATTATACAAAATATAATTTATTCTTTTTCTACAATAACTTTTGTTTTTATAATTGAACGATTACTTTACGTAAAGGAATGAAAATATGGAGCATTTACAAGAACTTTATATGGCTATTTTGAATAGATTCAAAATCTTACTAGATACTAAAGACGAAAATGAAAACGACCCATTAACAGAACTGAGATTAGATATCGAACAACTTATACAATTGCTAGCCAAAGAACTTAATGTCGAATACGACCAAGAGCCTTTAGATCCTATCAGAAATAAGACTACAACAGATATAACTAATAGTTTTTGGGACCAAGACGATGATGAATAAATTAAAACAAAAAAACAATTTAATTACTTTGATAAGTAAAATTTACTATTTAGACTTAGTCGAATATATAGAATTCAAACAGTATCTTACAGATTATTTGAATAATAATAAAAACCTATATGTAGTAGATGAAAACTTATTTCACGTAGAAAGCCATTTGAGTTTATTCAAATTAGTTTTCTTACAGCATAACGACAATTGCACAATGTTTAAAGTTGAAGACTCTAACAAAAACATAATTTCTATGGTCGAAACCAACAATAGAAAACAATTAGATAGAGTCCTACTAGGCGCTGAAGCAATTGTAGAAGGAATAAAAGCATACAAAGCTTTTATTCAAGAACAAAACGAAATCTTAAAAATACAAAATAAAGGTCATTGGGTCAATCTTGATCTTCAACAATCTTTATACGTTTTGACTAAAGAAGAAATATTATTAATAAAAAATATTATAAAATCAATGTGCAACGAAAACAATCTCGATTACGAAAAGTTGCAAGATGTCAATTTCAAATTTTCATTTAAAGCATGGAGTCCTTTGACGACTAGTCAAGATGAAGATGAAGATGACGATTATTGGATATAAAAATAAGGAAATTTAAATTATGAGAAAAGAAGCAATCAAACCCCATCTATGCAACGAAGTAAGAAGACTGTTCGGGTTGAATCAAGAATCTAAACAACATTTTACTAGACCTGAAATGTTAGAAATGGTTAGCAAAATCAAAAACGTAACAACAGAAGACATTTCCTGGGAAGGATGTTCGTCCTTTATGGAAGAAGAACTGTACGAATTGGGATGGGAGCCACAAGAAACCGTCGATACCCACCCAACAATTGCTAACTTGAATTGGTTGATTTCTAAAAGAAACACTAACCTGCACGCGGAAGCTAAAAAACAAAACAGTCAAGTTGCATACACCAATACAACAGACACTTTTACTAAGTGGGCTGAAGTAATAGAAAGCTTCAACCTCAACCCAAAAGAAATTACAATCGATAATGAAAAGATTGTTATAAAATTCTGAGTTAAAAGAATAACTGAATTAATTGGCATATATTAATGCAGCATTAATAAAAAAAAACCCGCTTCACCCGCAGACTGACGAAAAGAAACTCTCACAAAATCTTTGTGTCAAGTTTCTTTCCATCAGTCTACAGGTGAAAAGAAATAAAAACTGGGCGCCGCGGGAACATCTTCCGTGAACTAAAAGAAAAAGCTCCCGGATGAGACGTCGTCTTCCCCAAAAGAAGAGCTCCCTCGGAACGATATCAGGAGGCCGGCCGTCGACTCCGGAAGTTTTAATTGAAACTCTAAGTTCAGTGGAAGCTGTACCAGCTGCAGCAACCCAACTAACGCTTTATTCACGTAAAGGCTAAATATGCAAATACCAAAAATATTCAAAGACTTTGACAAAGTCACTTTAACTCATTATATTGAACAAGCCGATATTGAATTGACCCAAGAGGCTATCGATTTGATATCTCAATATCTCAGAATGGGTTTTTCATTAGAAAAAGCTGTAAAAACTGCAGCGGGAATTATAAAAAACAAATAAAGGAAATAACATGATTTTATTAACATTAATGCTAGGGTGTGGTGATAAAGACCAGGACTCTGCGCAAGAAAAAGTAGAAGAAATTCAACAAGAAGATACAGCTGCTGACACAGCTGACTCTGCTGAATAAAACAATATACAAATAAAATATTAAAAAAACGAAAATGCGGGTACCCACCCGTATTTTTTTTTATATAAATAATATAAATTCATAAACTCAAAACAACCCATTCAAATTTAAAAATAGGAGTAATATGGATATATCATATAAAAAACATATGATCCCTAAAGGCAAAGGCAAATATAGAATACTGTATGAACCCAATTCACACCTTAAGGAATGGCAATTATTGGCACTCCAAGAAATGTATAAAACGCTTCCGCACGACTGCAATCATGGATTTGTTCCAAAAAGAAGCATTGCAACAAATGCTAAGCTACATGTAGGGAGAAAGTATGTACTTTCTATGGATATTAAATCATTTTTCCCTAATACAAACGTATCTAAAGTGGAAAAAATTCTTACTAGATTCTTCCCAAACTACCTAGAATATTTGCCTAGATTTGTATGGCAGAATTCTGTACCTCAAGGAGCTCCCACGTCACCTTGGGTTGCAAACTTTGCTTTGTGGGATTTCGATATAGACATTTCGAATCTCGCAAAAGGAAACAATATGACCTACACTCGTTACGCTGATGATTTAACCTTTTCTTATGATGAAAAAAGTCATACTGATATGCTGTTTAAAACCATAAATAAAGAATTAAATAAATATGACTACTGGTTGGCTAAAAAGAAAACCCATTTGATGCCTTATTGGAAAAGGCAAAAAGTGACAGGATTCTTGGTCAACAAAAAACTCAATTTACCTAGAGATATCAGAAATAACTTAAGGGCCTATAACCATTTACATAAAAACGGTAAATGGAATTTAGAAGACGTGGAGTGGCTAGCAGGTCTCAATGGATATAAAGGGATGATATGAAAAACCAAAAGATTAATCAACACTTAGACGAACTAACCAAAACTCTAAACTTTAAAAACACAAGAACCCAAGCACTTAAAACTAAAAAGTGTGTAATGTGCACTAATCCAAACATGGATTTCCGAGATCAATTATCCATAAAAGAATATGCTATCTCCGGTTTATGTCAAAAATGTCAGGATGAATTTTTTGACACCCCATACAATAATAAAGATAAATAACTCTTACACACATGTGCACCCATAGCTCAGCTGGATAGAGCATCCGCCTTCTAAGCGGAGGGTCGCAGGTTCAAGTCCTGCTGGGTGTATTCATCTTATTAGAAATTATAAAAGAAATCTTGAGCTTAAAAATTCGAATGGAAACCAAGCGTGAAGCATGCTTGAATGAATAATCAATTGATTCTTTGAAGGCAGCCAGCCAACTTCGAGTCCTGCAAAGGGAATTTAAAACCCATTAGAACTTCTTCTAACGAGTTTTAAAAACCCTTTGCAGGACCTCGAAAATGGCTGCTCGCCTTCAAATCACGAATTAACGCATTTTAATTTATCAATATATATAAATGGCTAAATCTTTCTACTTCGAATACCAATCAATGTTTTAATTAAAAATTTCGCATACGATAGAATACCTGAGATTTATACAGGGTGAAGCACTCCGTAATGAAATCTAAATTACAACTCGCAGCTAATTTGAGCCCGGAAGATTCACGGGAAATTTTTTAAAAATGAAATCAATGATTTTCAAGTTTAAAAAACAACCCCGATGAATCCTCACGGAGCTCAAAAAGCTCGCGATAAGTGAATTAACGCATTTTACTTTTTTTTAAAAATTATTAAAATGGCTAAATAAAATCTCAAACTAAAGGGACTTAGCTCAGCGGTCAGAGCATCCGACTCATAATCGGCAGGTCCTCGGTTCAAACCCGAGAGTCCCTATTGTATCTAAAAGTAAATCACTTAAAATGATGAACCTTCTTACTTAACCAAGAGTGTATCACTCTTGAAATAAAATCTCGTAATCAAATGATGTCCGGGAAGTCTATCCAATTCGCATAACGAATAATCTAAACTTCCAGGACACACTCAATTACTCACGCATTTTTTAAAAAATGGCTAAAACAATTTAAGGAGAAGATATGAAAATTAAAAATCAAGACATCATTTCAAATAAAAACTTTTACGATGCAATATGCGTCACTACAAACTCTGTAGTTAAAAGAAATGGAGAGCTAGTAATGGGGGGAGGAGTTGCCAAACAATTTGCCCTAAACTACCCGACATTGCCTTATAAACTAGGCCAAAAAGTAAAAACCTATGGCAATATACCATACTTGATAAAAATAAAAGGAGACACCATAGTCTCGTTTCCCACGAAAAACAATTATCAAGATCCCTCAGATCTTGATTTGATCAAAACTTCTGCAATAAAGCTAGCCAGTTTAGCAACTAAATTTAGATGGACAAACGTAGCATTACCAGCACCTGGAATCGGTCTAGGGAAATTAAAATGGAAAGAAGTTCAACCTATTCTTGAATCAATACTCGACGATAGATTCACAATACTTTTTTACAAAAAGGACAAATCATGATTATCTCTCAAGACGATTTTCTAAATATACTTACTGAGCCACAAGAAATACTTCTTGGAAAAAAAACAATGCAGCAGTTTAAAGAATTTCTTTTAAAAGAATATAAAGAACTAGAACATATCTGTTTATCTTCAGGTGAAGAAATTGTTTTTATGGAAGACGAAGAATCTTTTTCATCTTACATAAAAATAATACTCGATGAAGTAAATTGTGAGTTTTGCTTCTGGTTCGAAAACGAAGAATACAGTTCTATAGCAGAATCAAACGATGAATTCAAAAAGAATATAGCCTATATAGCTTTAGATACAATTAAAATAATTTCTAAATGGCAAAATCTTATTCTTAACGAACACCTGTCAACAGAAACTCACTTTGTAGACGAGTCAAAAAATATCTACAAATCACTCTGTGATTATTTCAAAATAACAAATAAATATAAAAACTTAACGTTTGAAATTTCTTTCTCTGGAGAACTTGTCGAAGATATCTCAACTTCAAAAGAAGAAGAAAGTTCAGATTTCGACTGGATTTAAAAATGCCAATACCATATGTAATCGAAAATTCACCTTCCGGTGAAAAAGTATACGACATCTACTCAAGACTCTTAAAAGACAGAATTGTTTTTTTAGGCACTCCAGTAGATGACAATGTTGCAAATGCAATAGTAGCTCAATTGCTTTTCTTAGAACAAGAAGATGCAGAAAAAGACATATACATGTACATCAATTCACCAGGCGGTGTAGTGACAGCAGGTATGGCGATCTATGACACTATGCAATATATTAAACCCGATATACACACATTATGTTTAGGCCAAGCAGCATCTATGGGGGCTTTGCTCCTATGCGCTGGTACAGCCGGTAAACGCGCTTGTTTGCCAAATTCACGCGTAATGATTCACCAACCACTCGGTGGTTCACGAGGCCAAGTGTCTGACATTATGATTGCTGCTGAAGAAAGTATGCGCATCAAAGAGATGACTGCAAGAATCATAGCCAAACATACAAAGCGCTCAATTGAACAAATTCACTTAGATACAGATAGAGATAATTTTCTAACAGCAATAGAAGCAAAAGATTATGGTTTAGTTGACGAAGTTGTTAACTGATCACCCCCAAAAAAAGACTGAAGCAGTCCTGTAAAGAAAACCATTCAACCTGATATCTATCCTTATGATTGTACTAAAATATACATTATTTTATAAATATACATTCTCATAAGGATAGATATCAGGTTGAATGGGACCTGCACGCTGTAGCTACAGGTTTTTTTGTAAGAAGAATATGAAGATAAAAATGAGATGACATCCGTCCCCGACAAATGTTTGGACGATCGGAGTTTCTTGGCCCTGAAGTAAAATCTTACGAGGGCGTCTCGAGTTTAGATTAATATTATAATTACTTCGAATATCTGGCGATAGCACCGGTATGGTCCATGGTTAATAAATGAAATTTGATTAAATGTTAATTATTAAGTTAGGATCCCGGGCCATCCGGAGCAGGATTCATGAGAAAACTAGTTGCTAAGCTTAAAGGAAAACGTTATAATTTTCTTAGATAGCTATGCATGCTAGGGTCTCTGAAAACGCATAAACTGTTTTCTAGATACAGTTTATGGCTACTGCAGCGGAAGGGTTATACCTTCTGCTGCACCCCTTTTTACTCTAAACAACTTTAACAAAGGATCTAAAGTGGATTTAAACAAAATTAGAAGAATTGAAGGAAAAAAATCCTTAATAAAAACAAAAGATAAACAGTACGAAGTAAAATGGTCAATACAATGGGATGATAGACTGTCTGCGTATTATATTTTTTCTTTTCCAACTCCAGTCATAGGAGTTTTACCTGAAAAAGATAGCTTTAAAATTTTCCCAGTTGGCGGCAATAAAACAATGCAACTAGAAGCAGAAGCACAAGTCTACAAAACCCTAGGAAAAAAATGATTTCATTCATAATATGCACAGCAATTTTTTATATATGGTTCAACTAATATAATTTCCGTTTATACTTTTTCAAGCTTTTTTTATAAATCTTATAAGGAGCATAAGTGCTTTTCTTCCCAGTTAAATTTTCAATAAATTTAATAACAGAACTCTTGTCGCCCTTAATTAAAAGCCGACGCAAACTAGAAACAATTTTATTTCTTGCTTTGCCTGTTCCATGAACCCCATTAGAACTCATATGGCATATCTTACACAAAGTAACGCCATTCCAAATATTGTAACAGAATTTTTTAAACTTAGATTTAGGCAAAATATGATGACTATGCAAATAACCTTTATAGCCGCAGGCCAAACATTTAAAGCCATCTCTTCGTTTAACATTTCGAGCCCAAGTTTTTAATTTTTTAACATTAAAAACATTTCTTTTAAAACGAGGTTTTTTCATATGCAACTCATACTTGAAGCTTTAAGAACTAAATATATAGCAGATAAAAATATTGCGCTAGCAGAATTATCTGTAATACTACAATCACCAGTCGGAATTGGTGAACATACCAATATTGTAACAGATGCAGATAGCAAAATTGCAATAATTGCAGAATCAGAGGATAAATTAAAAATTTTGCAAGAAATTGCACAACAGAATTTACCTCATCTAAAAAAAGGACATAACGATGAACGCGAATGACAAAAGAGACAATAAACTCAGAGTTCAAATAACATTGGACCTGACTTATGATTGTCCACCTTCAAGAGCCAATAAAATTGATTTACAAAAACTACTAGCACTTGAGCTATTTAGACTCGGAGACGAAAACAATAATAAGCTTTCGTTTTCAGATGTAGAAGTGTTGAAATACAACTACAGAATTAACACAAACCCAAACAAACAGTGGAAAAAAACAAGTCCTAAAAAGGAGACACAACAATGAATACAGTATCACTAATCGGCAACATTGGTGCCATGCCCACGTTCCACACAACCCCAAGCGGAAACCCAGTCCTAAACTTTTCCCTAGCAGTTGATAGACGCTACTACAGCACTGCAAATGGTCAAAGAAGACTTCAGACTTCCGTAGACTGGTTCCCTGTAGTATGCTGGAATAAAACTGCAACAACTTGCAACGATTACTTGCAAAAAGGTTCAAAAGTTGCAATTCAAGGCACTCTTAGAACCAGAGATAATATCAATAAAGACGGTTCAAAAACAAAGGTAATCGAAGTGAAAGCAGAAAAGATTACATTCTTGGCAAATATTAAAAACCCTGAGACTCAAACCACAACAAATGACACTGATTCTTCAGATTGATTATTCTAGATTATTAATATATACTTATAGTTAAATATGGTTATATATAATATGTAAAAAGGAGATTTTTTATGTACACGCAAAATTTAAAAAAATATAATATAGCAATTAACAACCTCAATAGGGAAGTAAATAAATTAAAACAAGCTTTATTCGCTAAAACAAAAAAATGTCAGGAGCTACAAAAAAAGAATGAAAAGCTTCTAAGCGAGTTAAGTGCTTGCGAAAAACAAATTAAAACTTTGAAAAACGCTAGCACTAAGACTGAAAAGCAAGAAATCCCAAAAGTAAGAAACTATAAGAAGAAAAAATGATGCAAGAAGTGCTTTCTGCAATCGGACTACTGTTTCTTTCTTACAATCTGGGATTGATTGCACAAAATGCTAAACATTATCTTGTGCATAAAAAGTTTCCAATGAAAGAAAAAGACATATTAATCCAATCTCTTCAAGAACAAAATATTTCTCTTAAAGAAGAAGTCAAATCAAAGAAAAAAGAACTGGAAAAGTTACAAAATCTAATAACAGAATCATTATTATAACAAAGGAAAAACAATGAAAAGAGAATTTACTTACACCACTAATATCAATGGAAACGAAGTACAACTAACTTCAACTCTTACAATCACTAAAGAAGAAATTGATCAAATTTTTTCTCAAAAACAACAACAATTTATTGCTTCAATGAATTTAACTCAGAACAATTGCAACGAAGATTGTAGCGAAACTTGTGCTGATGGCCCAGACTTGGATTCTGAAGAAATTAATTCTCAAGCCAACTTGTATCAGACTTATACATCTAGTGATTCACCTTCTTATACAGCTTACTCTTCTAATACGCCTACCGCTTCTGAAGAGCCACTGAAAGAAAAATACACGCCATACGCTTCAATGCAATCAAGCCAAATCTTTCCCAAGTCTTATCATGTAGAATTGGAAAACGGTTACGCACCTTATACGTCTTGGCGAGTAAATGTTCCATCTGATAAAAAAATTACAATTGAATAATATTTAGAATGAGGAGCTCTCATGAACTTTACAACGATTCCGCTTTCAATAGATAAAGGAGTGCCACTCAAAGGAGTTGCCTTTTCCTTTACTTCTAAAAAAGGTATCAAAACTTCTGAAGTGACACTAGAAGGGAATAAATACGAAAACGCTTTTGTAATAGCTTCTAGCACTTACAGCGAAGAAGAAATGACAAGAATTTTTTCAAATTCCGAAGCACTTTCTTTGTATCCTAAAATTCAAGTACTTTGCTTACTTGAATCTTCTACTTTTGAAGACGGAACGCACACTTATAAGTGTCTCCCTGTAAAGTACATGAGAATTTCTCATAAAAAAAACAATAAAATCGTATACGACTTCTTTGAAATTAAAGAAAGGTATCCAGTAAAATACCCTTTAGAAGAAATAAAAGATCTTTTTTGTTTTATATTGGAAAACACTCCAATATTCAACATGGATTTGCAAGAAAATATTATTCTTGCTGAAAATTTAGAAGAAATATTGAATTCAATAGCGCTTGCTTTATTCACAAGTCCAATAGACCTTTATGTCTATCAACAAACAGCTAGCGAAAAACAAAGATTCAAAGAAATACTTGACTGTTTGTTTGAGAGTTCAGGCGTAATGCCGGTTACCTTTGAGACATACGAAAAACCAGAACCACAACCTTCTTATACTGAAAAAGACATATTTTCAATTTTCATTAAAGAAGTCACCAAACAAATGGAAACTTCTTCTAAACCGACCAACGAAACGCTTTCTGAATTCAATGATCAAAAAATGCCGGTTAAAATAAAAGAAAAATACTATAAGGAAAAAAAAAGATTAAAAAGACTTCCTCAATCAAGTTTAGAGTATCAAACCCAACTAGATTACATTGAGTTAGTTGAAGAAATGCCTTGGGGTTTGTTTTCTAAAACAAACCTAAACCTCTCTTCAGTAAAAGCACATCTTGACACCACTCATAGCGGGTTAGATAATATAAAAAATGACATAATTTATCACTTTGCTTTAGAAAAACATTTAAAAAAGCCAAGTGGGAACGTTATGTGTTTTTTAGGTCCTCCCGGAACAGGAAAAACTTCAATTGTAAAATCTATAGCAAAAGCTACAAATAGACCTATAGTTAAAATTGCTCTTGGAGGCATGAACGACGAAGCTGAATTTAGAGGACACAGAAGAACTTACGTTTCTTCTAAACCTGGAAGGCTAGTAACCGCTATAAAAGAATGTCAGGTTTTAAACCCAATTATACTTTTGGACGAAATAGATAAAATCACTACTTCTGATAGGTCAAATCCACTTGCCGCTTTACTCGAAGTTCTCGATCCAGAGCAAAACTCTGAATTCATAGACAGGTACCTTGAGTTACCTTTAGATTTATCAAAATGTCTTTTCATAGCAACTGCAAACTATAAAAAAAATATACCGCCCCCTCTCCTAGACAGACTCGATATAATAGAATTTAAAGAATATACTCCTGAAGAAAAAATACAGATTTTCAAAAATTATACTTTTAAAAACTTAATAAAAGATTTAAAAATGAGCAATTTTGAGATTAATTGTTCTGATGATTTTTGTGATTCTGTAAAACACTTTTCCACCAGAAAGATAGAAAAAATTACTCTTAAAATATTTAAAAAATTCATATATGAAAATATAATAAACAATACAACAAAATTCACTTTAACAGAAGATTTAATAAACGAACCTTCTTCACCAAAAATAGGATTTAAAAATGGAAACAATAGTAAAAAAGATTGAAGAATTTGATATTATCTCTCAAAATATAGAAACAATAATCAATAACACTTTAGGTGAAATCCTACGCGAATTCAAAGAAATTGGCTGCGATTATTACCTTGGTGGAGGATACGCTTTAGCTCTTTTAATTGGGCCTAGGGTTACAAGCAGCTTCTTGCCTAATTTTGAACGAAGTCCTTTTACTCCTAGTTCGTTAGAATCAATGGTAATAGATACCAACTACTACCAGGATGTAGACATTTTTTTTAAAAACGAAATTGACTTTTGGAAAGCAAAAAGCGTTCTTGAAAAACACTCTAACGGGGCTAGCTATATATATAAAAGCAAAAACCAATCCACTTATTTAATCAACAATATTAAATTGCAAATAATTCAATATGCCTTTGGAACTCCAAGCGAGATAATGGAAGGTTTTGATTTTGTAAATTGCTCAATCTTTTTTGATAAAGATTTAAATGTCTATAGCCATAAAAATTTTTACAAATGCATACTTCAAAAACAACTCGAAATGAACGAATTTAGATTTGATAAAATTGAAGACTTAGATCAATTTAAATACTACGCCGAAATGATTTCTACAAGAATAAAAAAATATTGTCAAAGATATTCTTGGGATTGTTCTCCGTCTTTAAAAAATTACATTCAAGCAGTAATAAATTTCTATCCAGATCTTACCCACTCTGAATCGAAAATAGTTGGAAGCGGAAGCTCTTCCTACGTAATGACTCAAAACGTAAACGTCTGGCAAAAATTAACAAGCGTTGGAATTGAAATACCCCAATGAAACTATATGTTACTTGTACAAATTTAGAAACTTGCTCAAATGTAGAAGTGCAAGAAATGCAATACGACGAATCATTCGAAATAGTAACAACTTGCTCCGTATGCAGAGATTACGCAATAATTACAACTGAACCAATTTTAGAAATCGCAATAAGCGATGATATATATTATCTTAACAATTTAATAATACTTGACGAAATTGCAAAAAATATAAATCTGTACGAAAAAGAAAAAAAAGGAAAAAACAATGAAAGAAATCAGAAAGAATCAGATCTTGATAATAAACAATAGCAACTACAATACTACAGGCTACTATGACACTGATGCTGAATTAAGGACTTACATAGAGACCTTCCCTTTTGTTTTTACAAAAAATAAAAACTGGAGAGAAGAAAACTGGGAGTACAATTTAAATGGAAATTTATTAACAAAATACACTTACTTAAAAGATAAAAATATTCTTAAAACTTCAGAATCAATCAAAGATACGAAACTCGACTCTGTTGTCTTCTTTCCTACAGCTGATAAAGATCATTTCTCTTTTGAACTTTGCTTAGGAAACATTGAATCTTATATTCAACGTCAAACATCTAGGTCAAACAACACTAACCAGCACAATCTCGACTCTTACAGCTACTATAGAGAGGTATTGACTGCTGCAGAAACTAGCTCTCTAGAAACAGCTACTTACGGTACTTACGACTACATATGGATGGAAGATGAAACTTTAAATTTTTCTAATATTGGAAAACATCCTATTGAAAATCTCACTCCGCTAGAGTTCGATCTAAATGCCGACGAAACGGGTATCGATGTTTTGAATCCTCAAAGCTTTGTAGGGTCTAATCTTTTTAACAAAAATATAGTTCATCTTACTCCTGAAAAAATACAAGAAGTCATTGACGCTAATCCCAATAAAGTTTTAAAAATGTGGGATTTGAAAAACCTATACAGAGGTACTACTCCAACTCAATACAATTTGGTATCAAAAAAGATTTCTGCCTTTGCTAAAGGATATAAAATTGCTTTAGCTAGAATGAAAGTAAAAACATTTTCTCCAACCAATTTTGAAAAAATTGATTCTTATTTCTATTTTTATGTAACCAATATTCCCTTGAGGAATTATAATAAATATTCTAAAGCAAGAAATTTCTTTAAATTTGTAATTGAAAAAAGCAATTTTTGCGATGGTGCTTATTTCTTCGACAAAGAAACATTTGACAAGAAAATGAAAGAAAGATTTGGAACAAACACTATGTATTCAAATATGCTTGGTAAAATTTTCGAAAACACTTCTTTTGAATTAAATCAACTTAAAATGAATGCAAACACTCAAGAAACAAGCTTTGATCCTTCAGTCTTTAGCGTTTACACTTCAGTAAAACAAGCAAAAGAGAATCCAGTGTATTCCTCTTATGCTAAAACTAAAACTAAACTTCAAGAATTCGAAACAAAAGTAAACGATTTATCATCTGTAAAATCTACTATTGACAGTAAAATAAGTAGACTTAAAGTAAAAATACAAAACTATGAAAATGAAATAAAAAGTTTAAACGAAAATCTAGTTGAAAAAACAAGAAAGAAGAAAGAAATCACTGTAAATCTTCCGAATTATATTAAAGCAAAAGAAAGCCTAACTGAAAAAATTAAAAAACAAGAAAAAGAATACAATTCTTACCTAACGGCTATAACTGATTCTGCAGTTCTTGGAACAAACTCTTATGCTAAAAATTTTGCAAAACAAGGAATAATCATTGATAAAGTTGAATACATTGAAAATCAAACGTTAAAAACTTTAACTAACGATCATAAAATCATATTGTCTTCCTTGAAAACCAACTCTGATATTCAATTCAAATGTATATATTTTAGAATTCTAAAACCAGTAACCATATATGTAGATAGAGCAGAAAAAGGAGAAAATTGTAGAAAAATTATTGGCGGACCCTACTCTGTCAGAGTGGACGAAAGCAATCTTTATATATCTTTACTTTCTTCAGCCTCAGTATTTGGCTTTGATTTTAATAATAAGTCTTTATGGGTTCACCCTCATACGCCAAATATAAATACTCACAACTGTAGAAACCCTCAGCAATTCTTCGATATGATTCTAAACTCTGAAAGAAGAGCTTGCCTAGGCGAAGCTTCTCCTGCAATCTATACTGCATTCAAACAAAAGGACATTCGACAAATTATAATTGCCGCAATGGCCTGGGTTACTAATGCAAATAGTACAGACGCATGGGGCAAAAACCAAAAGCACTTTCAAACACTTAGTGAACTTAAGGATTCGTCGACTATGATTACTAATGATTTTATTAAAAATCAAAATATTGTAAATCGTCTTCAAGATCCTGAAGAAATGTTCAATTTGCTTTCAGATTCTCTTGAGCAAGAGCAACAAGAAATACAGCAACAAGAAGATGAAGAAGTAAATCAAACTCAACAAAACGAACTTCCTCAAATAAATTTTTCACTAAGAAGGCCTGGAGTTGAAAACTACAGACCTTATAACCAAAATCAGGAACAATAATGAAACCTAATACGCAATTTCGTCTTAATTCGATGCCAAGACTATTTATATCACATCAGGATCTTGAAAGAATTAAATACGTAGTAGACTTAGCGCCCAAAGAAGCACAATGGTTTTCTCGCATTGAAAAAGTAAAAACAAAATCAACCGTCTATTATCGGATATACGATATGTTCATACCAGAGCAATATTGTAGTTCTGCTGAAGTAGAAAGCGACCCAATGATGATGGTAAAATTCTACAAAGAACTTAAAGAGAAACATGGGATGGAAGGGACTAACGAAATAATGAAAAACATGACAGTGTGGTCTCACAGCCATCACAACATGGGTGTGAGTCCTAGCGGTCAAGATTTAAATCAGTTTGCAGAAAATATTGAAAATGCAAAAAAAGCAAATCAAAAGGCTCCTCAAGTTATGTTTATTTTTAACAAAAAAGACCAATACCATATGAAGCTTTGGGATTGTGAAACTGAAATCATTTACGAAAACCTTCAGCTCGAAGTTCTTCCTTACGATTTTAGTTACCTTGATGATGAAGCAAAAACTAAATTTAAGAAAAAAAAGATTAAAGCAACAAAATCAAAAAAACAATATATCCATAAAAACAATACAAGAGCAAGTTGGGATTTTTTAGAATGGGGTCTGGAAGAAAGCGAAGAAAACGAAAATAATTTCAGTAATTCCCCCTACTCATTAATTAGTGACTATATAAATATAGGACTATCAACTTATCCTTCAATTTCCAGTTTAATGAATAAATATGATCGAAAAAACAAAAGAGCTTTTCTCGAGCAGCTAATTAAAGATTTATCAATGGAAGAAATTCAATTGTTTCATATAATGCTAGACCTAGACACATCTCTTTTATTAGATTTTGAAACTGATTCAAACTATAAAATAGAAGATCAATTTGAAGACATACTTGGAGATATACATGCACTCGAAAGAGAAAACAATGAAATTGCTGCAATTTTAGTCTTTATTAAAGTTTTGCAAGATGAAGTAATTGACAGATTATCAGTAATTGAAGAATTTCAATCTATATTAGATGACGATAGCAGTTATCTAATAACCTCAACATATTAAAAAGGAAAAAATACATGTCAGTCTCTTTCTTAAGACATGCAGGGTGGTTTAGCCCTGAATATGCAAGCGACACTGTTTTAAATATTGTAGGCGTTGGAGCTACCGGTTCCAATATCGGACTTACATGCGCAAAAATGGGTTTCCATAAATTCCGCATCTGGGACCCTGATATTGTGGAATCTCACAACTTGCCAAATCAAATATACGAAACAGTGGACATAAACACTAAAAAAACAAATGCATTCGAAAGGATGTTAAAAAACTTTAATCCCATGATACAAGTAGAAAAGCACGATTATTTCTTCAACACAAATGATCATAAAAATCTTCTTACTGATGGCCCGTTGCTACTAACAGTAGATACGATGTCAGCCAGGAGAGACATTTACGATTCTTTTGAAAATAATTTTGAAATTCAAAAAGTTTTTGAAACTAGAATGGGATTCAACTATGCTGAAGTAAATATTTTAGACAATTTCAATACCTCTCATTTGAAAGAATGGATAACCAATTTAAAAACAGATTCCCAAATACCAGAATCTGCTTGCAATATGAGAATAATTACAACTCTAACCAATATGGTTTCAGCGTACACAGCACATAAAATTTGTGATTCAGTAAGAGCAACTTACCTAAACGAAACGTTTTCTTATAAAAAGAAAACAATCTTTAACCTCGACAATAGTCAAAATCTTTCAACATATGCTATTGCATAATATATAACAATCGGAGAAAATACAATGCTTACATTAGTATTAGTGCCAGGAACAGGCGCCTCAACAGTATCAGTAACACCAGGTCAAACTTTGGCACAATTTGCAGCGCAACATGGCTTGAACGGACGCCAACTCATCGTAGACGGTGAAGGCGTTCCAGCAGATCAATGGTCGTCAGTGACTGTAGATGGAGCAAGCGAAATTTTCGCAACAGCAGCAGTAAAAGGTAACTAAAACTTTTTACTTATTGCTTTTCAAGGAGTACTCTTTTAAGGGTGCTCCTTTTTTAATCGATAAGGTAGGTGAAAAATGATTGTTCAAATCATAGGGCCTCCTGCTTCTGGAAAGTCTTACGCCATTAATAATTATTTAAACAAAAAACAAAATAACTCTATTTCATACTTTGATATCGCCTCTTACAGCGATAAAAAGAACGATAGAATAAAATCATTGAAAAATGATATATATAAATGTAAGAAAAAAAATATAATACTAGAATCTGCATGTGGCATAAGTCTAAAAGACTCTTATGTTATAAAATACAACAAAGATAAAAGAAAGGTATTCGCTAATTTTTTAAAAAGAGAAAAATATATTGATACAAACTATTTATCCATTCTTGAAGACATGGAAATAAAACCAAATTATATTGTAACTGATGAAAAAACAATGCACACACTTTTGAATTATCTATTTAAAAAAAAGAGAAAATAGTATGAATGTAGCCTTTGAAATAGTCCTTTCCAATGAAGAACTTATAGAAATAAAAAAAGATATATATGATGTAATAAATGAAAAAGCAATAGAAGACACTCTAATCAATAACTATTATTTGTTAAATATAGATTCATTTAAAATTTTAACTTTAAAAAATCAAAAAGGTTATTTCCAAAGAATACATTATAAAACTGAAAATAAAATATCCCCAAAAGATTCAAGGCAATCTGCTTTCATGCATAGCCTTGAGTCTCAAAACATTTTATTAAATGTTTGTTTAGGTCAAGCAGGCACGGGAAAAACAACTCTTGCTGCTTCATATGCTCTCGATGAATTTTCCAAAAACAATAAAAAAATATTTTTTTCCAAAACTGCAATAACAGTTGGAAGAGGTAGAGCTTTCGGTCCAGTTCCTGGAGACGTTAATCAAAAATATGCTCCGTACTTAGACAGCTTTAAAATAGTTTTAAAAAAAATTCTCGGTGGCAGAAGTACTTCCTATATAGAAGCTATGCTTAGCTGCGGAAATTTTAATTTCCAGGCTATAGAATTCGTACGAGGAAACACATATGAAAACTGTACTTTTATATTAGATGAAGTTCAAAATCTTACTTGGCATGAACTTAAAACCGTGATAAGTAGAATGGGCGAAGGTTCCAAACTAATATTAATTGGAGACCCAAGCCAAAGAGACCTACCTTTTAACAAAGAAAGAAACGGCCTCGATGTTTTAATAAATTCTCAAGAATTTAAAAACTCACCTTACACTTCAATCGTAGAGCTTCAAAAGCAATACCGAAGTCCACTGGCTAATTTAATATACAATATAGACCTAAATGAAAAACGAAAAAACAAAAAATGAGATACTAGACCTTTTAAAAGAAAAAGACTTAGCGTCTCAAATAGAAATAATAGCGAATGTAATAACAGAAACAGGTTTAAGATATATAGACACAGACATAAAAAGAATTAATATAGAAAATATCACAGATATTGTACTAAAAGATATAAAAAAACATGGGGAAACCCTGCCAAACTCTTTAGCAAGGCAAGGTATCTCAATGTTATTGTGGCTAAAAAAATAGGAAAAATGTAAATATGTCTCAATTAAAATACGCAGCACCTTATAAAATATATAAAAAAAATGCAGCAGCTCAATTTGTAACAATTAAACCAAGAATTGAAGATGGAAAAATCTCAAAAGAAGGAGCCATTCTTCTTGAAGTAGCTAAATCCATTGGAGAGAAAAAGTTTGACTGGCAGAATAAGATCAGTTTTGCCATTGGAATTCAAGATTTAAAACAACTGTTTGAAAATGTTGAAGCTCCACCTAGACTAATTCATCAAACTCCAAATTCTCCTTTAACTAAAAGTCTCGAATTCCAACCTGGACAAGGAAGGTATGAAGGAACCTTTATGTTAAAACTAGCTCAAAAAAACTCATCCACCAACGAGTCCCATATGGTAGCCGTGCCGCTATCATCAGGAGAAAAAGATATGCTTTTTCGAATGATGGACAAATACAGCTTATATATGCTCGGATGGGTAGAATGAAATTCAAAGTACTTAATAAAGAAACTGAAGATCTTTCATTGAGTCCTGGAGATTTATTCGATATACTTACGTCAAAGATTGATATTAAAAATCCAAGACAAGAATTCGAAGAATTAAACAATCTTTTCTTAAATAATTTAGAAAAAGCAAATGTAATAACTCCTTTACTGAATAAAAGCCTTTTCATGAACGCACTATATATATCCTTTTCATTAGGGTATTATTATCGTTTATTTTTGCAAAAAAACGAAGTAGAAATAATAAAGGAAGAAGAAAATAATGATCAACAAAATAATTAACTTTCTAGAATCAATTCTAGGAAGAGAATTTGTAAGAAATGTTATCCTAGCGATATCAGATACTTTGTATCAAAAAATAACTAAAGAAGCAGAGCGTAGAGCTATGCTAATGTATGAAAAACTGGAAAAAGAATATGAACTATACCGCAGAAATTTACACAATCAAGAACCCTTCAAACAGTCTCCGGGCTTACGCCTCGTTAGTGATTGAAATAAACAATACTACTCAAATGAAAATCAAAGGTTTTAAAGTTTTTGAAGGAAAAAATGGACTTTTTGCCAAGCCTCCTCAAACTAAAGGCAAGGACAAAGAAGGATCAGACACTTGGTACGATGACATTCAGTTCGTAGACACAACTGAGGAAAATACTTTTAGAGAGGAGATTTACAGAACTATTGTAAACGAATACTCAAAAAAAGCTGGTTCATCTTACGGTAAAAGCGAAGCTGCATCAAGCCAATCAGGATACAGCAATCAATCAAAGCAAAAAACAAAACCACTTTGGTAATTACTTGTTATTGAATTAATAACTTTTAAAAGCAGGCTCTTTTTAGAGCCTGTTTTTTTTTACAAAAGGCAACAAATGGAAAAAGAAAACAAAATAGAAAATATAACTTCAGCTGAAGTTATCGAAACAATAATGAATGGAGCTCAAGTCTATTCGAATATAAGCAGTGCCTTTATACAAAATTTTATGTTCTATGATAAAACTTTATACCAATGGGCTTCTGAATTAATGATAGAAATACCTTCTTCGAAAGAATTAGATTCAAATAAATTTAGAGAAGTTATGATAACTTTAGCAAAAAACGTTCAAGTAGCGAATAACTACTACAGCGTTAGCTGTACAATCGAAGACGCTATAGCCGGCGGAAACTCAATTAAAAAATCCGACGTAATCGCTGCTATAGTCCAAAGATACGCCAACAAAGGTGCAAAGCGACCCGCTGCAACAGTAATTGACCAAATGGCTGAAAGTTACATGTCGGGAACTATCTCTGCAAAAGTATCATCAAAAATGGTTAAAAACTTTTGGAAACAAAGAATAGAAATGCTACTTGAAGTTCGTAAAATTTTAGAACAGATATCTATGTCGTTGCACGTAGAAATGAAATGGACGGGACAATAATGCACTTGCATCCACTAAATACATCTCAATACTCAAGGTTAGCAGCAAAACTCGAGCAAACAGTCGAATTACTAAATGCTTACCTTGAATTAAAAATAGAATTAATAAAAAATAACAACCCAAATAACAAACTTATTGAAAAATAATGTTTAATATTCTGTACAAAAAACAAAAAATTGAACAGAATAAATTACATTAAAAAATAAATCAACATATAACTCAATGCAGTGATTCCCACAGCACTATTTATATAAAGGCAAAAGCAATGATAGACGGTTTAATACTGGGCTCTTTGTGCTATTTGAGCTTCTTGTTCTCCTTTGCGCATTTCCCACAAAAAATAAAAACCTTTTTACTAAAAAATTTTTTTATAACTGATCTATTATCGGTTATATTAACCTTCGTATTCTTGTCTTCCATAAGCAGAAGCATTATGTCTGTAGTTGGATCAATTTTTTGCGGCCTACTAGTTAATATAACTCTGATATTATATCAAAAAATCTCAAATTAGGAAAAAAATATGTTTTTACAAACAATTAAAGACGGAAGAAAAATAAGAAATTTTACTTTAAGTGAAACTTTTCTAAACAATTACAAAAATAAAAAACCCAATTGGGGCTTTAATGGCCTAGGGTACGTAGTATTCAAAAGAACCTATGCAAGAAAGCTCCAAGACGAACAAACAGAAGAATGGATCGACACCTGCCAACGCGTTGTTGAAGGCGTTTATAACGTCCAAAAGCAACATTGCAAGACACTATCGATTCCTTGGGATGATCGAAAAGCGCAAACGAGCGCACAAGAAATGTTTGAAAGAATGTGGTCTTTCAAGTTCTTGCCACCCGGCAGAGGACTATGGGCCATGGGAACAGATCTCATCTATAAGAAGGGTAGTGCAGCGCTCAATAATTGCGCATTTGTTACTACCCAAAACATTGATACAAATTTTTCGGAACCATTTCTTTTCTTAATGGACATGAGTATGTATGGAGTCGGAGTAGGAGGGGACTGCAAAGGAGCTGGAAAAATAAAACTTCAACCAATGGTTCACACTGCAGAAGAAACTCATACAGTAGATGACAGTCGTGAAGGCTGGGTTGCAGCAGTAAAAGTTGTACTTGACGCAGCAATGGGAAAATGCAAAATCCCTAATTTCGACTATTCTGAAGTCAGGCCAAAAGGAGCCCCAATTAAAGGCTTCGGTGGTATAGCCAGTGGCCCTGGCCCACTAGAAGATCTTATTAAAAGCTTAATTGATCTTTTGCAAGTAGAAAAGTCTACGCCAATTACTAGTACCCATATTGTTGACATATTCAACTACATTGGCAAATGCGTCGTAAGTGGAGGGGTTAGGCGTACTGCTGAAATTATGTTTGGAGATCAAGATGACACAGAATTTGTGGACCTAAAGCAGGACAAGCAAGCACTATATGATAGAAGATGGGCTTCAAATAATTCGATTTTTGCAACAGCAGGAATGGATTATGAACCTTTCATTGATCGTATTGCAGCAAATGGTGAGCCTGGCTTCATTTGGCTAGATCATATGAAGCAGTACGGACGAATGTCTGAGCCTATCAATAATAAAGACAGACGCGCCATGGGCTCGAATCCATGCTCTGAGCAGACTTTAGAAGACCATGAGCTCTGCTGCCTAGTAGAAACGTTTCCGGCACATCATGAATCATTTGAGGACTATCAGCGTACACTTAAATTCGCTTACCTTTATGGCAAAAGCGTAACCCTTATACCAACTCATAATTTAAAAACAAATGCAGTAATGATGAGAAATAGACGGATTGGAACTTCAATGTCAGGTATCACTCAAGCTATTTCAAAATTAGGTCGCTATGAATTTTTAAATTGGTGCAACAATGGCTATACATATATTAAGGAACTAGATAAAACTTATTCTGACTGGCTATGCATACCTCGCAGTATCAAAACAACTTCTGTAAAACCTTCTGGTACAGTCAGTTTGCTTGCTGGTTCTACCCCAGGGATACATTATCCATATTCTGAATACTATATAAGGAGAATAAGAATGCAAGATAGCAGCCCGTTAATTCAACCATGTATTGACGCTGGGTATAAAGTGGAAAAATGTGCTTATGCAACAGATACCCTGGTAGTTGAGTTTCCAGTGAAATCCAACCATTTCGATAAAAGCGTAAAGCAAGCAACAATTTGGGAGCAGTTTCAAAATGCAGCAGATATGCAAGCTTACTGGGCTGACAATCAAGTTAGCATCACAGTGAGTTTCAAACATGAAGAAGCTAAACATATAAAAACTTGTTTAGAGATGTACGAAAGAAGACTGAAGAGTATTTCGCTTCTTCCACCTGCAGAAGACGCTGGATACGAACAACTTCCATATGAAGAAATAACAAAACAAAAATATGAAGAAATTATATCTAAAATAAAAAAACTAAATTTGCTCGGAAACACACATGACATAAGTGCTGAAGACAAATTTTGCGATAGCGATTCTTGTTTAATCTAAGGTAAGTTATGAACGATATGAGAAAATTAAAGCTGGCGATCTTAAACCAGTCAATTCAAGACTACATTAAGCTTCAACACCCAAAATATCGTTCAAAAAAATACTTAGAAGAATCTTTCATTTATTCTGTCAATATGTTTTTTGATCCGTGCTACTCTTTTCTTTATTTTTTCGATGAAGAAGGAGAGCACGAATCTACTATAGGTTTTATAAGATCTGCCACTGAAACCTATATAGAAAATCTCAAACCTATGAAGACTTACTTGAAAGAAGAATCTATAAAGTACTGGAAAAATAAACAAATGAAAACATTTAAAATACCAAATTACTTAGTCTACAATGGAATTGTTTACAATCTACTAATGCATGAAAAGAAAAACTATTTAATAGACTACGACTCCAATCGAATCTATTTAAATAAAAAACATAAAAATGCTGAATCTGAATTTATACATATATTTCTAGAATTGACCAAAAAAGAACACTCTATAAAAATGTCTAAAAAAGATCAAAAAACTTTGTCTGAAGAAATTTATTCTTTTTTAAAAATGAATAAAATGTACATCGACTAATTTAACATTTTAGAAGTAGAGTTTTCTTTAACTGTATTTTGAATTATCAATTTGCAACCACTCAAATGTATAGAGAATTCCTCTCGAAGCTCTACGTCTTTATAATCTGGACCTTTTATATAAAAATCAGGTTTTATTTTTTCAATAAGTTTTCCTGGATGTTCTTCTGTAAAAATAACAACATCTTCTACGTACTTAATAGATTTTAAAACATATGCCCTGTCACTTGTTTTAATAGTCTTTTCCTTTCCGTATTTTCCCCATAAATACTCATCAGAATTTATCCCTACTGTAACCTTACCAAACCTACTTGCAAACTCAAGTAAACGCACATGTCCTGAATGACATATATTAAAAGTCCCTGTAACCAAGACTACTTTTTCCATAGGAAACCTCATGATAGAAATATTTATTATATTTTTACTACTATTATCTTTCTCTGCTCTATTTATTTATTTTAGCACAAAAAGCAAAGATTTAAGTATAAAAATATTAAATGAAACACAAACAAAAAAAATGTTAGAGCAAGAAATAATACGCCTTGAAGAGTGTATAAGAATAAAAAACAAAGCAATGCAAGATAGCTATGAAACGCACCACAATCTAATTGACCAAAAAGAAAAACAAAACGCCAGTCTTCAAAAACGATGCACTGAATTAGAGTCCACTATAGATTCTACAGTAAAACAAGCAGTAGATGAAGCAAGAAAAGACTCTATAAAAAGACAGAGAAGTATTTTAAAAGGTCAAGCAACCGAACAGCTTGCGCCATACATCAATAGCGAGTACAACCCTAAAGACTATAAGTTTATGGGAGACCCAATCGATTACATAGTGTTTGACGGAATGAGCAATATAAAAGAAAAAAATGACGAAATAAATAAAATTATATTAATGGATATAAAAACCGGAAAAAGCCAATTGAACAGAGTTCAAAAAGCTGTTAAAAAATGCATCGAAGCTGGAAACGTAGAGTTCCAAGTTTATAGACCGGAAAAAGATATAGAAAAAAAACAGGTTGACTGATGAAAATATTCAATCCCTTGAACGAAATTGCTTTGCAATCAATAGGAAAAATGACAAATGCGCATTCTCATTTAGATAGAGCTTATACTTTAACTCGAGAAGATTTTGAAAACTCAAATATAGATAAACATTTATTTGAAAAATGGAAAATCGTAAAAGATATTAAACTCAAATCATCAGAAGCTGATTACTACCAAAGAATAATGAGAGCAGCTGAATACCAATTTGATTACGGAGTAAGGTCAATATTAACTTTTATAGATATTGACGAACATGCAGAAGAAAAAGCTTTAAATGCAGCCGTTCATGCAAAAAAAGAACTTAAAGAAATTTATAATATTGATTTAATTATTGCAAACCAAACTTTATCTGGAGTTACAAACTCTAAAATTAAAAAAATGATAGAAAAAAACATGGATAAAATTGATATTCTCGGAGGTTTGCCAAGAGTAGAGAATTTTTCTGAACACATTGATGTTATTTTTAACTGGGCTAAAGATACTGGCAAAAGAGTTCATGTTCATGTAGATCAATTAAATACTGTAAAAGAACATGAAACTGAAATGCTCCTTACAAAAGCTAAAGAATATAAATTATATGATCGAGTCACAGCAGTTCACTCTATATCCCTTGCCGCTCACCCTAAATCTTATAGAAAAAATATCTATAAAAGATGCAAGGAAATAGAAATGAGCTTTGTCACTTGTCCAACAGCTTGGATAGACCACAGAAGAAACGAAGAGCTAAATGTCAATCACAATAGCATTACTCCAGTAGAAGAACTTTTAGAACACGACATTACTGTTGCTATTGGCACTGACAATATACACGACATATACAAACCTTACTCTACTGGAGACCTGTTAGTTGAAGCTAAATTCTTAATTGAATGTCTTCATTTTTACGATATCAAAAGTATAGTAAATATATTGACCGTTAACGGTAGGAAAATTTTAGGACTATGAAAGATTACTGCGAAGCCTGCGGTTGCAATCCTTGTGATTGCGGCTGGGGAAATTATTTAAATTTAATTCTCAAATAACACCACAATAATACAAATTCGAAAAAGGAAAAACAATGTTAAAAAGAAAACTTAGAGAAATGATAAAAGAACACGGAAGAGTTGTTACCAAACAAATTCTGCTTGAAGAAATCATACAACTTCAAGAAAGAATAGCAAGGGCTTCTAATATATATCTTGCTATCGACATTGAACACGATCTACTTGACTGCCAATCTATGGTAAAGTGGCTAGAAAATAAAGATGTTTAGCTATTATCCAGAATCTATTCCGGAAAATATGATTGTTGCAACCAGATCTTACCTTGAAAATAAAGTTCCATGGAGAAGGGTAACTTATTACTCAAACAAAAGAAAAGGAACAGTAAGAAACCCTAGAGCTACATGGGTTTGTGGCTTCCATAAACCTTACTTATACAATGTACGCAATATAAAACCCAACTCTTTCCCTAGGGAATTGCACGCCCTCATACGTTACGTTCAAGATTTTACACAATCTAAATACAACTTTTTACTATTTAGCAAATATACAAGTGGTCAAGATTCCATAACTTGGCATGCTGATGACGAAAAATTCATTACTCCTGGATCTCCAATAACATCTTTAACTATTTTAGATAAAGATGCAGATTCAAGGACCTTTTATTTAAAGAATTTAAAAACAAAACGAAAACATGCGTGGAATCTAAATACCGGAGACATTTTTAAAATGGATTATGAATGTCAAAAACACTATCATCACGCTATACTTAAACAACCAAATCTTAAAGGAAACAGATATAGCATCACTTTTAGACATGCTGCCAACGAACTTGGCACCAAAAACTATTATACTTATAACTAGGGAGAAATTATGTGGACTAGAGCGCAGGCAATGGAAAATTACAATTACTGGAACGATGAACGAACTATCAGTTCAATGGTCACTGATGATGATTTTTTTATTCAAAATTCAAAAACTGAAATAAATATGAATTGGGTAAGAGAAAAGTGGGACGACTGGTCTCATTATGAAGAACTTGTAGAAACTGAAAAGAACTGGACTCTTGAACAATGCAACGAAGCAACTGAAAAAGCTTGGAAAAAATGGCTTAAAGATTTAAGCGGCAGCGCTACCGTACATTGCGAAACTAAATATGAGATCTGTCCAACTTGCAACGGCAGAGGTACTCATACCAATCCCAATATAGATTGCGGCGGTATTACTGCGTCAGAATGGGCAGAGTGGGGACCAGAAGAACAAGATCATTATATGTCTGGAGTTTATGACGTTACATGCTATACGTGCCACGGAGAAAAAGTAGTGCAACAGTTTGAATATGATACAAAAAACCCCCTTTACAACTGGTGTTGTGAACGATTGCAAGAATACTATCAAGATCAATATGATAGTGCCAGGGAAATGGCAGCGGAACGCGCCTGGGGTGCATAGCAATGATTTGCAAACGATGCTCAAAATCGCATTTAATATGCGGTTTGGAAATAAACTGCGAATGCTGCAAAATAACTTTAAAAAAAATTGAAATCGAACACTCTAAAAAAGAATTCGATTTATTATATAAATATTTAAAACACAAAGAAAATGAAAAACAAAAACATTTACCCTCCATCGACCTCAATACAAACAAAAAATAATATAAAACATCCAAGTTACTACGGAGGCAAAGACAATCCTTACGAAGTAATAAAAGTTATAGAAGCATGGGACTTGAATTTTCATCTCGGAAACGTTATAAAATACATTTCCAGAGCAGGCAAAAAAGATCCAAAAGAAACTTTAACCGATTTAAAAAAAGCTCAATGGTATCTTGCCAGATTTATAGAAGATTACGAAATTGCGAAAATAAAAAAATTGGATATATAAATGAAAATATGGCATATAAGTGACACGCATGGACACCATGACCAATTGAAGGTCCCCGCCAATATAGACCTTGTTATACATAGCGGAGACGCTTCTAATTATAAAGATCCATACAGGAATGAACAAGAAATGCAATCCTTTCTCACCTGGTACTCAAGGTTAAATATACCTCATAAAGTATTTGTTGCTGGAAACCACGACACCTCAATAGAAAAAGGATTAATTCATAAAGACGATATAAACTTTTCTATGGGAATTCATTACTTATATATGAATACTATTGAAATCATGGGGATGAAAATATGGGGTTCGCCCTATGTACCAAGATATGGCGACTGGGCTTTCATGAAACCAAGAGCAGAAATGATGAAAAAAGTTTGGGATTTTATTGATCCTGAAGCCGATATAATCGTCACTCATACGCCGCCCAAAGGAATTTTAGATTACTCTGATAGAAGGATATACGACTCTTCAATGAATACTAACATCAATATAGTAGAAGACTGCGGCTGCCTGTCTTTAAAAAAGAAGATAATTCAAATCAATCCAAAGCTTCACTGTTTCGGACATATACATTCAACGAGAGCTATACAAAACGCAGGAACTAGAACTATTCCAAGCTTGCAAACAGTATTTAGTAATGGCTCCTGTTGTATGGACCGAGAAAAAAACAGAATGACTTTTAATGGAAATATTATTAATATATAACAAGAAACATGAAACAAGAACTTCAAGATAAACTGTACGCTAAATACCCTCAGCTTTTCGCTCAAAAAGATGACAGCCCTCAAAAAACTCTTATGTGTTGGGGCATCACTTGCATGGATGGATGGTACCATATAATTGACACGACATGCTATATGATTCAATCTAAAATAAGCTATCAAATAGATTTAATAGCAAGGTACGAGAAGTACATTGAAGAAGAGTTATGCTCTCAAAAAATAAATCCAGATATTGAAAAAATAGAAGTTTTCAAAAGTATAATTAACAAAGCAAAAAAAGACATAATAGAACCTGTTCAATTCGTCCAAATAAAAGAAAAATTTGGAACCTTAAGGATCTATACCGATTACTACAACGAAAAAATAAACAGTTACATTGAATTCGCGGAAGCTTTATCTGAAAGAACTTGCGAAATCTGCGGAGCCCCAGGAAAAATAAATAAAAATGGATGGCTCAAAGTAAGGTGTAACAAACATAAGGAACAATAATGCATCATTTATTAAACTGTCACGGAGAATGGGCTGCTGTTATAGCAGCCTTTACTTCTTTCACTACTTTTAAAGTATATTACCACTCTTGGAGATTTAAAAAAAATGAAAATTAAAATTAAAAAACTACATCACGAAGCTGTAATCCCATCATACGCTAAACTTGGGGACGCTGGCATGGATTTAACAGCAATCTCAATAGACTTTAACGAATGGGAATACCTCACTTATCATACTGGCTTAAGTATCGAGATTCCCAAAGGGTATGTCGGACTACTTTTTCCAAGATCC
>Ga0315330_10000147_pt1 | contig 37157 bp, 25 predicted proteins | sample M140m34915metaG_FD_203453 | JGI IMG/M metagenome (GOLD analysis project Ga0315330, IMG submission 203453) | Ammonia-oxidizing marine archaeal communities from Monterey Bay, California, United States - M1 40m 34915 | ecosystem: Environmental > Aquatic > Marine > Intertidal zone | place: USA...
AGTAACACCAATGTTAAGCAAGGCTACAGATACGGGGTCACCATTATATTCTGGCACACTCCATATAGATTCTCTTGACTCAAAGCTACCAACGTAATCTTCGGTTGTTGTTTTTCCAATTACTTGGCTATGAACAGAAGCCACAGCCGATACAAATATCGCACATAGTATAAATTTTTTCATGTTACCAATCTATTTTTCTTTCTTCTTTCTTTGGTTTTTGTATAACTGTTTTAGTTATAACCAAAGTATCTTTTACAACACTCGGTGGTATTGTTATTGTTTGCTCCATTGTTGGCGGCGGTGAATCATCTTCAGGGCTAAATATGGCTTCCATGTTAGCTATGAATATTCCTCCAGCCGCAGTTATAATTAAACCTACTGTAGCTATTATTTGGTTTTTTAATTCTTTCATATTACTTCATTGAAAAGGTTTGTCGACCTATAAATTGATTGTTTTTAGTATACAGCTCCACGGTATATGAGCTAACTGGTAATGAATTAACATATATATTTAATATGTTATCTCCTTCTTTGCCTTTTATTATTTCTTGATTAATTATAGTATTTGTAAAATCTAATATTTTAATTCTATAATCACCGTCAGAAGGTAGCTTAGTATTTATTCTTACTTTGTCTTGTACTATATAGCTTTCAAGTTTTAAACCAACAGCTTGAGGCATGAATAAAGATTCAGGCACTTCTTGTATCGGTCTTTCATTGTATACCTCTGTGGTACAACTTATAAATAAAAATAGTATAAAAAGTTTTTTCATTATTGTATTTTTAAAATTACTTTAGTTCCATCGCTTGTAACAGCATCCGTTGTTTTAAAATAAATTAAACCTGACGCATTTGTTACGGTTTGTTTTGTATTAAATATAATTTTATAAGGTTTACCAACCTTAATGCTTTCTTGGTTTTCTACACTAATGCTACCAAAATATAATTTATTATCGCGTTCTGTTGCAAAATTAGTTAATAGATTACCTGTATCGAATTGAACCTCTTCAAATTCTAATATAGTATCGTCAAACTGAATTACAAATTGCATGCCCGCTAAATAATTTTTTTCGAGCTCAACTAATAATTCTACTTTATCGTTAACTAAACTTGTTGAAATATCTAAATCTAAATTTTCAATTTTACCCTGCACGGTAGGTGTTCTTACAACACCCTCGTTATCGTCTTCAACTATAGGTTCAAATGAATGTGAGAAGTCTACGTCTCCAATAAGCCCGTGACCAAAATCAAAAACCTTATTAGAATCAGTAGGTGTAAAATGTTTTTTTTGTCCAAAGTAATAATCATCTGTAGCATATCCGTATTGTGTTTTTTCTCCCCAAATATCTTTAGCGCCGTTAGTAGAGCTTGTAAACCATTCACTAACATTTTCATCCATTATGTGGCTAAGCATAACATAAGAATCATCAAAGTCTACATTGCCACTGTTGTTAACTTCGCCTAGTAAATATTGTAGTGCGTGCGTGAATGTATTTGCTGTACCACCTGGACTAGCACCTGCGCCGATAGCTTCTTTAAATACCAGGAAAACATCAGTTACAGTAACCACGTCATCTAGCCAATCAGAAGCCAATTCATTATCAACAGTAATGTTAATATCGTATTTAACATCGTTTTCTAAACCAGTTACAATAGCTTGAGAATTAGCATCAAAGTTGCCACTCGCTACACTATTATTATTACTTAATATATCGTATTTATAATGCGTCGGTTTGTCATTCTCTGTTTTAAGATTTATAGTAACACTTCCGGCATCACCACCTTCAACGTCAGACAATGTTATTTTTTGTTGCATTGCGTCAACATCGTATTTTGTTGATGTTGAATTGTCTTCAGCTCTCATCCAGTTAAGATGTGTTACATTATTATAATTGCTGTAGTTAGTATTAATCTTATCCTTAATTTTAAAATCAACTTCAATTAAAGTATTGTTATATGTTATACCTACACCATCTTGAATTGTTATTCTTTCTACTGACCAATCGTTATCTGTAGGGTATGAATTAGTATCTCCTTGCACTTGTGACCTGTTAAACCAACCGTGTAAATACTGAGCTGAAAGATTATCTTCATCATAAGTACTTAAAACTTTATACTTATAACCGTCCCAATGTGTTAACGATGTTTGCGCATTTGTGTTGGCTGAGTTGTCGGTTACTTTAAATCTATGAGTAATCTTCTGTAACAATTTGTTATTGTACTCATAATCAAATATATACAAGTTAGGATCTACATCTTCTGTAACTTGTATTGTATTAAACTTTATTGTTATAGTATCACCAACCGCAAAATCCTCGGCGTTTGTATAACTGTGATCAAGTTTTAAATCTTGTGCTAAGCAGAATAATGGTAATAATAAAAACAATAATTTTTTCATAGTTTTAATTTCTTAATAATGTTTTCAGATAATTTTTTTAATGCAACGCTAACACTGTTTTGTGTGAACTCTCCTTGCTCATTTAATAAAATTAAAGATGTAGTTATATCTTTTGACGTGCCTTTTACTTTTACTTTTTTCTTTTTGTATTTGGCAATAGCAATTATTTCGGTTTGACTTGATGATTTGCTATACAACGCAATATTTGATTGAGTACGTTTCACATCAAAATAAATTAGTTCAACATCTAAAACATTTTCACTTCTATCATTTAAGTTATAATCTTGATCCTGAACCACTTCCTCTAATATGTTTTTCAAACCAAACCCAACGTTCCTATTGCCAACCAAAGGACCAGTTTGAATTGAATTTTTTATATCGTTTATTTTAATATCTTGCGCAGATATTACAATGCAAAATAATAAACTACTTATTATCTTTATTCCTTTTATGTACTTCATACCATCTTTGAACAGTAAAGCCTATTGAAACTAATAATAATATTATTTTAAGTATATCTTCAACCGAAGTCATTGAAACTGTGAATGCCGATGTATTCAATGCTAACACTTTTAAATCTTGAGTATCCATTTATTTTTTTCTTTTAACTGATTTAACCCTTCTTGGTTTTCCTTTTGGTTGTCCTAAGCTTTTCTTTTCTCTGATTTTTTTTGCTTTTTCAGATGAAGACATTTCGCTTGCTGTTTTTGGTGTTTTACTTGATACTCTTTTGCTTGGTCTGCAATACGGCACGCCCCTACCGTCGCCTTTTTTACGACCACAAGCTTTTCCTGTCCTAACGTCAACCCATTTTTCTTTGAACCAACGCTTAAGCGATGCGCCTTTTTTGGTTTTTCTTACAGCCATTACTTTTTCTGTTTACCTTTGTTTTTTCTACATTTAGCTATAGCTCCACTCGCATATGCAGATGGGAATACTTTGTATTGTCTTTTTACTTTATAGTAACATGCATCTTTTGGCATAGTTTATAATTTTAATGATTTAGTTTTTAATCCTTTATTGCTTTTTTTCTTTTTTGTTTTTTCTCTAGGTTTTTGCATTCCTAATTCCCAAGTTCCCCATCCCATCAATAAAGCTGATCTTTGCCACCATTCAGCCTCATCACTCATTGCTGCTTCAATATTCTGCGCTTTTCTTAATACTCTATCTAAAGGTATATTCGTTGTTGCTGAGGTAATTTGAGCGCCAGCAGACAACGCAGGGTTATCTAAAGACGGATTAAATATATTGTCTTTAGTTGTATAACCTAAAGAATAACCTGCGCTTCTTAGTTTTGACACTTTAGAATATATTGGGGGCGACACTGTTAATGCTTTCCACGCCGCGTCTTGAAAATTAGGTCTTGGTCTGTCAAATCTATCCGCAACATCAATTGCCACATTTTTTATAGCCAAAGCCGCATTTCCAGTTAACCCAGAGCCTCTCAATAAAGAATCGACCATACCATTACCAATACTTGAATATTTCTTAACGGTTTCTTCGTCATCGTCCCCAAACCCAACGGCAAATAGTGCTTTTTGCAGTGCATTAAATATAAAATTTTGAATAGTACTATAATAAGTTATTCTGGTCATTTTTTCAGCTTTGTTACCCCTGCCGGCTAATAAATCTTGAGCGTTTCTTTTTATCAATCTATTATACTGCATAGGGGTGTTAGCAAAAGCTAATAGCAATCTACCAGCGTTTGATGCTTGTTGCTCGGATATTCTGTCTGCTCTACTTGATTGCTGTGTTTCTTCTGTTATAGCTTTGAAATCTAAAAACGCTTTTTCTTTAGCTTCTTTTTCGCTTAAGCCCTCTTTTAAATATTTGTTAATTCTATTTCTGTACATAGCGGAACCACCGGATGCAATTGCAAAACTATCAGCTCCTTTTGTAAGAACAAAACCTTTATTAAGCATAAGACTAATAACGCCTTGTATTCCTCCTTTTTCAGCCGCTAAAGCTAATTCACTTTCGTTTACGTTTATTTTATTTCCACCTCTTCTATCTTTTAAATAATCTGAATTGTAAAGCTCTTTAAAATCTTTCCAAAATTGTGGTTGATTAGCAAAAGCCTTTGCGGCAGCCAATGGGTTGTTATCACTAAAGTTTAAGTAGTTTATACTAGATATTGTTTGAAGTGCGGCAGAACGGGTGTTTAAGAACATAATAGCCCCCACGGAACCGTTAACCCAGTCTAACCATTTTTCAACAGTAGGATTACCTCCCCATTTTCTATTAGAACCATTCTTCATTCTTTCTAAAGTTTTACCTAATGTTTGAACGTAGTCTCTACCATAAGCGGCTTCTAATTTATACCTATTTTCTTTTGAAAATATTTGTTCAACATTATTACTCCAAACTTCTAAATGTTTTGATCTTTTTGTCCCATTAAGTAATGACATAAGGTCTGTAACTATAGTCCCTAACTCCCAATTGTTTTCTGGTTTAGCGTAACCATCCCCTTTTGTTGTTTTTAATAATTCAGTAACAAAATTACTTAATTCTGGATTGCTATTAACTTCTTTTAATAATGATGCTTTATCTGTTTTACTTAAACCTGGAATTTCCATTCCTTGCTTTTCCCAAACTGCAACTCGTAGCGCTTGCTCTATAGTAAAATCCCCACCCTTAGTCATTTTATTTAAATCTTTAGGTACAGAGGTTAGATTTTGTTTTAAAGCTCTAAAATCATTCATTAAAGCCGTTCTTTCACGTGTCATGTTTTCGTTAGCTACATTAAAAGGCTCGTATAAATTCTTTTTATAAAACTCTAATTGCTGTTCTCCTTTTTTACCTTTAGCTAATGTTTTATGCATTAAGCCAGCGAAGTCTTCTGCTCCAACTGGTATAAAATAATCTCCTAAAGATTTTTTAGCTTTTTTACCTCTTACTGTGGCTTTTGATTCTGAAAATACTTTTTCAGCACCAATACCAGTCGATGATTCTAAAAATTTATTAAATTCAGTATTTAAATCTTTTGAAGCAAAAACTTCTTTTTGTTTTTCAATATTTACTTTATCAATTTCTTGAACTTTTTCAATAGCCTCTTTTATATCTTTTGTTTTGCCTTTTGATATTTTCAATGCAGCTTTTGCATTTAAGGGCACAATCTTGTTAACAAATAAATTTATTTCTTTTTTTGCTTGCAATGGTGTTATTTCCCCCTTTAATTGTTTAAAAATTAATTCACCTTGTTTTTCAAACACATTTTTTACGTTTTCAAATTTTTTAGGAACTTCAACGTTATATTTTTTAGCGTGAGTAATTCCCCCTTGGGTTATGTTATTAGAATTTAAACTAAAAAACTCATTGTAAAGTCGAATATTTGAACTAGGAACCTCTTTCCATGATATTTCACCCGCTATAGCTTGTTTTATTTTTTTAGCTAAAAAAGGATGCATTTTAAATTTAGCCTTCCAATTACCATAAGTAGTGTCAACAGTTGTGTGACTGGACGTTTTCCCTTTTCCTAAAGATATTTGAATATAATTTTCAGCCAGCCAACTAGCCATTTCAAGGGAAGGTTTTTTAAAGTAGTCACCTAGTAATGATGCAAATTCTCCATGCTGCAGTACATGCTCCTCCTGTATTTTACCTTTTTTAATTCCTTTTTCCTTACCAATTAGCTGAGCCATATTTCTAGTACTAGCACCGGAAGCATTCGAATTATATACAATTAAACCTGTCGCTTTAGGATCTATTTTATACATTTCAGAAAGTATATCTAAAGCCGTTTTAAAACCATCTATATGTTCTTTTCTTGTATTTAAGTTTCTTTCTAAATTTTCTGTTTTTTGACCTTTTATAGCTACTCTAAAATTGTTTAATTCAGGCATTTTTTCTATTCCTAAACCTTTTTTAATATCTGTTAAATATTTAACGGTAAGAACATCTTTGTTTTTTATAGCTTTTAAAGTAGCGGCGTCTATATTTTTCCCACTAACAAATTTACCATCCCTAAGATTCCTTACAGAAGATCCCCCTGGTGATAAGTTACTTGAAATCATAAAAGAAGTAGCCCCTGGGACTTGCATCATATTAAGCATATTTTTTCGTATACTTTGCAAATCTTTTATAGTAATTTCCCCACCAAACTTTTCAGTTATTAAAGCTTTCATTGTTGGAATATTTGCTTCTTTCATTATTGCAGAAGCTAAAATATCGGATTTACCATCTGCTAATTTTTGAACAAGATTTTCAGGGTTGTTGGGATTTCTTCTTGCAATACTATTTGTTATAGCTTTACCAATTTCAGCTTGAAGTCCTTTTATAAGGGTTGCTTGATTTCTTCCTTCTTTTGAAGTTGACGTATATTCCGTTGTAAGTAGCTTATTGAACAATTCAGACGCTTTTTCAAAAGGCAGTTTAACCTGTAAGGGCAATCCTGCTCTCGTGCCTACATCCATACCGGCTCGTCCTGTTTTTGTTACCTGCCCGGGTTCTGCTTTTGCATAAAACTTTTGTAATATACCTGGATTAATTTTTGTTGAAGACTTTGTACCTTCTGCCATTCTTCTAAATGCTAAAGGCAAAATATCATATAATGTTTTTGCGTTGTTTTTTATAAATTCTCTTTTTTCTTTTGTAGTTTTTCCGAACAACTCTTTAGTGGTTGCTGGCGATGCATCTTTTAATGTAGCATAATTCTGCTTGTACAAATCTATTTTTTCTAAAGCTGTTTCATATGCTTTTTCAAACACGGCAACTTTATCTGGCGCTAATGCCCTTACTGGATCTATAAGTTTTTGTGTTTCTACAGTGCTTCCAGTATCAGCTAGCTCTTTTTCTGATTCAGAAAGTTTAGTTGTTTTTTCAGCATTTTTGCCAAAAGCCTGTTCATAAAATAATATCTGTTTAGGTTGTATGTTACCATAAACCAGCGTACTAAATTTACCTCCTCCCTCTTTATTAGGATCCCATCTTTTTATAATACCGTCTTTGTATTGGGCCACGAAACTTAGAGCATCGTTGAATTGAGCCTGTTTAAGCCCCATAGCTTTGGCATCAAAACTTTTTTGCAACTTAAAACCTAAAGCCGCTATTGCTATTTTATTATATTGTAAGTCTATATTGTCTTGCAATACTTTATTACCCGCTATTTGTTCCTTAGTTAATGGAAGCCCCGACTTTTCTTGTTCTTTTGCCCTCTTTTTTTGTTTTAATATTTGTCTTTCAATATTAGTTTCAGCTTCTACAACTAATTCTTTCGATGCTTTTATATCCTTAGGTGATATTTCTTTTCCAGTATTTAAATCTAACAATTTTTTACCGTCAATTACAATATTTTTAAAAGCTTCAAACTTTTTTGTAATAGCCTTTGTAGATCCGCCTTCAGCGACCTTGCCTATACTAAACAAAAATTCCATTAAATCTTTACCTTCTGAAAAATTCTTTTTATTAGTATAATCTAATCCAATTTTATTTGCATAGTTTAAGGTAGACCTTTTAAGCTCGTTTAATACGCCCTTTTCTAATAATAGCTCTTTATACTTAGGCTGAGATAAAAACTCAACAACATTCATTACATACTCTTCTGGCCTTTGAGATTTCTTAGGGTAAGCTTCTTTAATGGCTTCCTCAAAATTTATTTTTTCCCCTTTGTTATTTATAAAATTACCCTCTAATTTACTTTCAACAAGTTCTTTAATTTTATTTTTAAATCTACCGGCCAGTGCAGGGTTGTTTGCAAAAGCAGCGCCCATCATAACGTGACCAACTTCTTGCCCTAATACCCCTGGCTTATATTGAGATATATCTATTTGTATTTTTTTAGTATTAGGGTTGTATTGAGCTTTATTGTTTCGCGATTCAAAAGATTTATTATTTTCCTTTATCTCAATACCCTTGAAGTTTCCTTGAAAAACCTCTGATTCATTAATTCTTCTTTCTTGTCTTTTTATTTTATGAATAGCTATCGCTTTGTTAGCTTCATAATTGTTAACTATTTTTTTAGCAGATTTAAAAGCTGATTGATCTGGCTTATTACCTTCGCCGTATCTTCTATCATTATATCTTTTAATAACAGCTTTTGCTTTAGCAACCTCGCTTTGTTGAGAACCTAAGTCCAATTCATTAAATCCTTTATCGGCTTGCTCTAACGTTCTATCTAACTCTGCTAATAGTTTTTTCTTTTTTTCTAATTCAATACCTTTAAATTTTCCCGCAAAAAGATCTGAATTTGTTTTATCGTATATTTTTCTAACTTCGGATATTGATTTAAAATCTCTAAGGTTGAGCTTAGCCATTCCTAGGGCTTTACCCATTAAAACATTACCCATTATACGTTGAGCAGCTTCATCTAAGTCACCGTAAAGCTCGTTAATGCTATTTTTAAATTCTTTTTTTTCTAAAAAATGGTCAGTTATTGCATGCATTGCAGCAGCAGTCTCACTACCAGCAGCCATACCAGCTCCACCACCAATTGATTTTTCAATAATATTGTTGTATCTAGCTAAATTACCAGTAAATTTGGGTATAAATTTTCCAGCAACCATTCCACCTGCTCCAAAAAATACACCTTCACCGGTAGCAGCCTCTCCTCTGGTTACGGCTTCAAATTTAATTTCTTCCATAAGAAGAGTATACATTTTAGCCTGCATAGGGTTTGTTCTTCCTATTTGTGCTATACGAGCAGTTATACCTGCGGCGCCAGCTACTTTATTTAATAGGGCGAATTGTAACAAATCCCCGGCAAAACCACCTAACCCCTCTGTTAGGTTCATAGCCCAATCTCTTTCAAATGCTGACTGCTGTTCTTTGGATAATCTAATTCCTGAATCACTCAATAGTTTTTGTAATTCATCAAGTTCTTCTCTTCTTGTTTGTGGTAATTCTTTTTTAAAATCTTCTGCTTTTTCAGGGCTAAATATCCTAACAAGACTAACTAAGCTTTCTTTACCAAAAGTGCTTATGCCTCCCGCTATTCCAGTTTTCATAGAGCCAGGGTCTTGATTTAAAACAAAAGTTTCTTTTAATGCTTGTTGTTTTAAAGATAAATCAACTCTTTCTTCATATAAATTTTTAAGTTCTACTGGGAGATCAGTATAAACTTGCTCGCCTTTGAAATCATCACCCCTGTGCACTTCTAATCCTTTTCCTCTATAACCCACAATGTCAGAGTATTTTACGTCACTGTAAACTCCCTCGGAATTTGGCTTGTACCCTGCATTGTAGAGCCATATGTTTAATTGAGTGTCAGAAGGTTTTAAATCTACTGTTTGATTTAATTTTCTGTTATTATCATTTTTATCTAATGTCCAAAGTGCAAATTGTTTTTGCAAGTTGTCCCTGTCCATTGTGTTATATTCTGATTTTATAGTTTTATAAATCTCAGATTTATCTTCCCCACCAACTTCCTCAAACTCAGATTTAGTTACGCGCTCGCCGTTAGCATCGAATAGGGGTGCCGCGTCAAATCTTTTTTCCATTGCTTTAAAAGCTTCGGGCTCTTTCTTTTTCAAAGAAGTTAATTTTAATTTAGCATCCTCAATTACTTTAAAATTATCCGATGTGCTAATAATATTTTCATATTTAGCAATTTCGCCTTTTAAATTACTATATATCTTTTGATTTGGCCTTAAATCATTATAAAAATTATCAGCAATACTTTTGTTTACTGTTGTATATACTAAATTATTATCCTCTAAACTTTTATATTGGTCGTCATCAATTTTAGCCTCTTCTTCTTTTTCTTTTTTTATTGCTTTTTGAATTTCTTCTTGCACAACATCAGTGTATCCCTCGGGCTTTTCTTTTCTTTTGTTAAAAAACCCTCCGGTTGGGTTAAAGCTAGCAATATTTTCGTTCCATGCATTACTTGCTAACTCAGTTATTTTACTTTCTAGTCCATTTTGATTTAACTCATCTATTGTATTGCCTTTCAGGCCTAGTTGGTAAGGGGTATTGTTTGCTAAAGCATTTTTAACTTGGGATCTAAAAAGAGCTCTATTTTCTGTTTTTTTATCGTTTCTTTTTTGAATTTCACCAAGCCTTATTTTTTCTAATTTTTTAGTTAAAGGATCTTCTTTGTCAATTGGTTTGTTAATTGACTTAGGATCAAATACTTTAAATTTATTTGGATCTATTTGTAAATCCAAAGAACCAGGATCCAAATTGGATTCCATATCGGATGCTGTAGGTTCCTCCACAACCGCATCCGGTGTTGTGGGCGTTTGAAAATCCGGCTCACTTTGTTTAGGTTGAGCGTTAGGGTATTTTTTTAAAAAATCTTCTTTTTGAGATGGGTGAACATTAAATATTTCCCCTTCAAATTCGTATTGTTCTAACATAATTAAATTTATTTTGGTTGGCTAAAATCATTGTTTTCAGGCTTGCCCTTCTTTAAAAAAGTAGAAGACAAATCTTTTCTGAAATCGCCAAACTCAGCTAACAGTGACTTGTTCAACCCTAATTTTCGTTGAATTTCTTTATCATTTAAATCTATTATAAAAGTTTGATCTGGTTCATTTCCAATTCTTAAATCTGTTGTCCCTGAAAATTTTCCAAACTCTATTTTAACTTCAAATTTACCATCAGCACCCTGTGTTGGCATCCTTTGCACTTTTCTAATAAAAGTACCCGTGCCAGAAATTCCAGGCAAACCGTCTACAGGTATACCGCTTAAATCAGCTGTTAGTTGCTCATTTGTTTTTTCCTTATTACCTCCTTCAACATACCCTGAAGTAGTATTTAATATACCCTGTCTAAGATTTTTAAGATTTTGTTCTTCACTTAGATTTTCATCTATTTTTATTTTATTAGCAGCTTCAAGGGCTTTAGCTTTTCTTTTGTTTATTTTTAATTGATCTTCTTGATAACGCGTCATTAATCTTTGGTCTGGTTCAACTCCGGTAATTATATTTGTGTAATAATCCGCAAGTTTATCTTGTCTTTTTTCAAGAAATATATTTCTTTGTTCATCACTAAGTTCACTACCATTATATGAAGTACCTTTAATGTTAAATGCTGTATTAGTTGAAATTTTATTTTTCAAAGCGTAACGTTGGTCAGCTGCACTTAAAGTATTTTCTGCACTAAAAAAACTATTATTATTTGAAATTTTATTTTTCCAAACGTAATGTTGGTCAGGATTACCTAATATATCATTTTGCGAAGAAACATATTTTTTAACAACATCTCTTTTTTCTTCATCAGTCAAATTTCTTCCCAATTTTTCTGTTTCACTTTTTATAACCTTATCCGCACCTTTTTGAAGAGCCTGTCTTGTAGCCGTGTCTGTGTTTGCATCACCTTGAACAGTTATTTTACCCTCGTTTAACATTGAAGTCGCAGCGCTCCATGTCATTCCGTTAACCATTAATTGTTTAGTTTTTTTATCTACATAAAACGCTTTCTCACCCAAATTTTTCGTTTCTTGCAACCATTTTTCTGTAGCAGGATTTTCAAAGTCAATAGCTCCAGTTTGGAATTCAGTTAGAGTGGTTTCTAACGCGCCTCCTAGCCCCGCACTTTTTTCAATATTATTTAATGCTTTGCGCCTTTCCGCCACACTTTTATCTTTAAAAAAACCATCGCTTATGTATAATTCCGCAAATTCTTCTACTGCGTTTGTTGATCCAATTTCTAAGCCCTCGGCGTTTTTAGTGGCTTCTTTTACGCCTTCTAAATATTTATCTTCATTTACAGCTTCTCTAATTTTTCCTTCTTCTCTTTCTTTTTTTCTTTTTTCAATAATACCCTGCACTTGCCCAAAACTTTGTTGGAAAGCTCTCGTGCCTGCAGTCATATCTTCTACGATGCCGTACTGTTGTGGATTTCTATAGCTCATGAATATTTTTCAAAATTATTATTAAATCTTTCTCCAAAGGTATCGCCCTCACCAAATAAACCAGCACCTAATAAGCCGGCTGCACTACCTAGAGCGGAACCAAACATAGATCTTGCTTGATTACCGTAAGCCGCAGCTTGTTTTTCAGCGCCAGCAGCTTGTGCGCTAACTCTATCTAATTGTTGCATTTCTCTTCCTTCTCTTGCGCCAAACATAAATGACTTGCCTTTTGCATCAGCGCTTTGTAATCTAGCGGCTTCACTCATCCTTATTTGTTGCATTCTTTGTTCGCCTTGTGCTCTTAATCTAGTATTCATTGCTTCTTGCTTCTCAATACCAGCCGCTATACCTGCTTTTGATCGTGCTGCCGCTTGGGCTAATGCCGTTGCGCCGCCAGCTCCGGCCCCTGTAGCTCTTAATGTATCTAGCGTTGTGGCTAACGATATATCTTTTTCAGAAGCCGCAAATTCAGCTGCTTTTGTTGCAACTTGTAAATTAGCAAATGGATTCGTTATCATGCCGCTTAAATCCTTAGTATTTTCATAAGGATTTATTATTTCTTGTCGGCTATTTTCTAAAGCTTTTAACTTAGCATTATAAGCGTTAGCTTGATCTTGTGCTTGTCTTGCTCTTTTTCTAGCTCCAAATCCGCCGAAAACATTACTAAGAAGGCTTATACCCACTCCTATTGGTCCCATATATTTTAATTTGATGATAATACTGTCTCAGTAGAAACAGCAAATAATTCTTTTTTCGATGTCTCCGTAGTGTTTGTTTCAAACACAGATGATACATACATTCCTTTTATTCCCGACATAGCTTCTCCAAATATTACTTCGTTTTCATCAATAGCTGAACTATTTTGTAAATAAGATAAATATTTGTTTTCTTTTTTATTAAAAGCCTGTAGGCCAGGTAAATCATAATCTAAAGCGTTGCTATAGGCACTTATATCAAAAGCACTATCAGTGAAGTTAGTATCGTCTAAATCTGTTTTTATGTTATTGACTTTCCAGCCAGTTGTTCCTTCGTAAGATAAATTTTTAAATACTTTTACCGCTGAAGGAGTATTATTTAATATTACATTTACTTTTGATGTATTACTTACATTATAAAAGTTATTGTAATTCGTTGTTTGATAATGTTTGTAAATATTTGGGCCATTAAATGTGTACAATACATTTTTTAATGTGAACCCTGCATTAGGCTTATAAGTATAAAAACTTGTCCAGCCTTTTGAAGATTCATCATAACCCAAAGTATAATATTCTGAATCGTTTTGAAGCGATAGTACATATTGATCTTTCACATTATCGTATATACCAACAATTTTATTAGCTGTTTTTAAATTATCTTTAAACCAACTTCTCATGCCATAATACGACACTTCAGTATGGCCATCTCTTGTTAATCTAATTACAACCCCTCTTTTTTTATCAGCAAAGTATTTCATTCCGCCTTTTATTGCAAAACTTTCAGGATTTGTACTAATTCCGTATCTTCCTAAAAAAGGTATTACTTGTCCAATAACTACATTACTTAAAGATTTTATTGAGCTGCCTTCAGCGGTAAATACCGCGTCTTTATCTATTAATGCTCTGCTAATTTTATCCTCTTGTAATATTAATAAATTAGTATCTTCTGCATAAAGCTTTTGTATGCTGCCTTGTGCACTATCAACAGCTTTAATATTAGATTTTCCAATACTAAATTCATTTAATTTATTTACACCTGTTTTAGAATTATAAATACCAGAATATATTAAAGCATTTTTTCTTCTTCTTTCTGCATAATTTTCGTCCGTAGCAAAAGCTCTGGTAGCTAATTCCATAGATTGATTATTAAACCCACCTTTTATTCTAGATTCTTCAATATGAAATTTTCTGCTTGCATGAGCGGGTTTTATAATAAAGGTGTTAAAATAACCTATTTCTTTTGCTATTCCCATGTTTTAAATATTACATGTTTTCCCGTATGTCTAATTATGGATTGCCCTGACATGATCTAGAATTATCTATTGACTGCACAATTCCACTACTATGTCTTACGTCCGCATATTTTCCTTGATCGTACTGCCCACCAATAGGTTGTGTTAATATAACGCCAAAGAATGTAGAACTTAAGTTTGAATTTGTATATATTGTATCCCCTTGTTCTATAGTGCTAGGACCAGCTAATTGTGGTTTTGTTATATATAATGTTTGCGTTGATGGTTGACATAATCCTGGTGCGGAAGATGCTACGGAATAATTAACTAAAGTTCCTGGCGTTATTGTTACATTTACAGTGTGTTCGTCAAATGAAGGTGCAGAGCCAGTGTGTCCAGCATCTACAACTTTAATTTTTACGTTATAAACATTACCGACTGTACTTACAGCCATATAGGTGTTTAACTTAAGTTGCCCCGGGCTTGGATTACCAGCATCTCCCGTGTTTGTAATTGTAAATAAATTACTGGATGTCACGTTTGCACCACTTAATAACACTTCTTCTATGCTATACACTAAACCTAAATCATCCCTAGTAGTATCCTTGCTTCCGTTTTCTGTTCCAGCCGCCGCGTTTAAAACAACACCACCTATAGTATAATGTAATGCGTTAGCCGCGCTTGACAATGAATTTGAAAATGTTGGTGCTGCATTCGTTAATGTTATTACTAATGTGCCATTTAGCTGCTCTCCGTTACTATCTGTTACTGTTATCGATACATTATAAGATTCACCGTTGGTTCCATAATAAAATACGGGATTAGTAACCCTAAGGTTACCTCCGTTTATATCAAAATTATTTTTTAAATCTGTATTTAAATCAGATTGTGCAAAAACATTATTTAAAACAAAAGACAAACTAGACATTGCACCACCTGATGAATTTGTAGCGCCAAGTGCTCCTATAACTGTATTTGCAACTGCCCCCTCTGAAAATGTAGTTCCTGATATTGTTAATGTCGCTGGTCCGCCAGTGTTACCTAAGATTTGTGTATTTAATTCTGTTACTAATCCAGTTAAAGAAGTTTCATAATATATATCTAATACAGATTCCACTGGTTCTGTTTCAAATATTGACAAACCTAAAGTGCCTAAAAAGTTCAAAGGCTGTTGATTTTTAGGGCTACTACTAACCGTAATAGATTTTCCATATCCATCTGGTAATTCAGCTAATAAAGGATTCTTGCTGTAATTATGAAAAACTAAATAAGTATGTCCTAGTTCTTGTGCTGATCCAGCCGCTGTAGTATCAAATAATTCCAAACCATGATCCATTGCGGTGCCTATACTTATTACATCTACTTTGCCTTCTTCAGAATTATATATATAAGGATCTGAATTTGTACCCGCCGGAGTTAAAGCTCCATCTACTATTACAGGAAATAAAGCCGATTCACTAGGGCTTGTTGTTTCTTCTATAACACCACCAACCCCAGGTTTTTTTGGAACTTTATTTATATTATCTCCATGTAAAACTAACCAAGTTCTTTTGTCCGTGTCACTAAAATACAAACTTGAATGTGCGGATTGCACGTTTGAATCGGGTATATTATCTATAGCATGCGGCGCATATATATTGTAATACTCCTGCTCTGTTTGTTTTACAACAGCTTTCCATGAATACCAACCAAAAGGATTTAAATTTGAGTAAGCATTTGGAATTATATCATTAAACTCAATTCTTAAAGCATATCCAGGCCAATTAGCAGAATCTCCTGTATGTACAGGTACTCTTACTGAAGATTTATTAGTATCAGAAGGTAATATAACTGGGGATTGTCTTCCATATTTATCAGAAAGTACTAAGCCTATTTGATAAGTACGCCTTGATTTAACAGATTGATATGGGTATTGTATATTCCAAGTTCCAGTGCTTATTCTGTTTGCATATCCCGCTTCAAAATTAATTGAAGGTAAATTATAATTTTCTTGAAAATTACCATATATAAGTCGGCTTCCAGCAATCTCTTGTGCTTTAGCTTTTCTTGGTACGTTGTCAAAAACTCTCGTTAATTGATCTTCCGGTAAAGTTTTAAAAGGTAGTGTTAACTCATAATTATAAGTAAATAAACTACCTATAACCCCATAAGAAGCATTATTAGTAACATCATTATCTGTTAATGGTATTTCAGCAACTGCTTTAATTCCAGGGTTATCAGCTTCTTTATAAAGTATTTCAATTTTATTTATGCCATAATCAGAAGTTACATTACCAGACGGCAAATCAACTCTTAACTGGACCCTCCCAACATCATTTATAAAAGAATCAACTTCTGTTGTTGATGCTGCAGAAGCTATTTGTGCGTCAGTTAAACCAATAGATGCGTTGTATGTTTTTGGCATAAAGCACGTTTGCGTAAAAGGTGATATAACAGAATATTCTCCATCTTCAAATTTATATCTATATGCAAATTTTATAAATTCTTCTTCAATTCTATCTTCAGAATTTTTAAAAGTTAAAGTTACGGTAGCGCTAGCACTAGCTTGTTTTGTCAATGTTATTGTTAGTCCATTACTACTAATGTTTTTAACAGAGGTGTCCGCGGGAATGCCAGATCCAGTAACAGCTTGCCCTATATAAATATCATTATTAACACTACCGGTGTAGGTTATACTATCTGAACCTGATGTTGTTGCAACCGATTGAGTTGTAGTCAACTTCTGTAATCCAGTTTGATTTAATGTAGGGTGTAAAATATTCGGAGCGTTATAAGGATAATACTTAGCTACGCTAATTTTAGCTTCCGAATTATAATAAGATGTATTTTCTAAAGCTTTTGTTATATTTATTTTTCTAGGCTGATTGTTGTCATCTGTCCAAAATAACAAATCATCTATTATATTAACTCCAGTAATTAGATGACTAGTACTAAAGTTTAAAAAATTTGAAGCATTATTTATTACAGGGATTGGGGAAGAAGCGCTATTTGTATTATGATAATATATATTATCAGCAACACCACCGCCACTAACAAAATAAAAAACTCTATTACTGCCATCTGCTTGTGACTCAGAATCAGCTACGTATCCAATAACTTCCCCAGAAGCAGTTATATTACCAATTTTAGAGTTACCTTTTATATTTTGAACAACACCAATATCAGAGCCATCGGATTTAGTTATATGGATGTTTTGTGCGTCTACGTATTCACCATTAGGTATTAAGCGTGCATCGAGATCTTTATTCATTTTACCTTTTAAAAAGGTATTTTTGATTTCTGGCATGTATTAGTGTTTAATAAATTTTGATTTACCCCTCATTACTTGCTCTAGTTCGGCAATTTTAAGACTAGATAATCTTAATTTGGCATTTCTTATTGCGGCTCTTTTTTCTTTTCTAAATCTATTTATAATGTATTCAGGAAAGTTTATTCTTGAACTTGCAATACCATATGTTATGTATTTATATATTGCATCTTCTGCAAATTTATGTATTTGCATTTCTTCGTCAGTTCCAAGACCATCAGAAGTGTATTTTAATGTAATAACGCGCCCTGCTAATTCGCTAGAAAAACCAATTTGGCCATTTAATTCATCTACTACAAAAACACCATTTTCTTGCGTAGTTTCTGGATTAGCTCCTTTTCTACCACCGTATGAGGTTATTTTTTGCAAACCCACGTTGGTATCATAACTAATATCTTCATTAGCAAAGTTGCCTGATATTTTTCTATTATCAAATGTTTTAAATCGGTCGCTTGTAACTGGTGAACCCGTTAATAAAGAGCCATCGGAGTCATATAAGTATTTGTAATCATCGTCTTGTAAAATTGACTCAGAAGGTTTTGATGTGTATCTAGCAGGATATATTATATGCTCAACGCCTACGTCGTCTACAAAGGATATTCTTACATAATGTATATAGTCTTGGGGCATTGGTATAGATAAGCTTGTACCAACTTCAATTTCTTGTATTTTTTCTGTTCTAGCTATATCATAACTAAATTCTTGTATACCTCTTTTTGTATGAAATAATACATCTGATTTATTTGCGCTGGATATTAATTTTCCATCCCCTACAAACGCAACCATATAGTTATTTATAATATCATTTAAAGATATATATCTATAATTACCATATCTTTCTGCTTTACCAATTTCTTTTATTTCTATTAACAATCCTACTTTTGGTGCACCAGTGTTTTCAAGTACATCAGCATTATTTCCGTTACTTGAAAAAGTTACAGTAGGGGAGTTATACAAATAATTACCTGAGCTAATTTCTTTTCCATTAACAAATACTTGGACTGAACTTGGTAAGGTTGGGAAAAATGCTGTTGTTAAAGCAAAAGCAACCGTAGATCCATCTCCAGTAAAACCTTGCGACTGGTTGTAATATGATTGATTAGTTTGTGTTATTAATCCCATTTATTTTAGTTTTCTAATTGTATTATTTTATTTTCTTCTCCGCTTGCTACTTGAATAACTGTTGGATCTTTTATTATAATTCCAACATAACCTAATATTTTTATTACTAAATCAACTTCGTCAGATTCATGCAGCTCAAAATCAGTTGATGACCCTGAAGCATATTCGTAAGACCCATTAGATGAGTTTTTTGAAAATCCCCAATAAGGATCAGCTGGTATTTTTATATAATCAAAAGTAATGTTTTCACCAATTAAACTAATAGGACTTATTTTAAAACCTTCATGGCCTCTATAATAAACAGGGTAAGTTTTAGTTGGAGCTGTTAATTTTGATGAATTAACATAAGTGTATTCTGATTTATCAAGCTCTTCAAAATTTATAGATCTATTTAATCTTGATAGGTTTACTACGCGATACATATCTGCAGGTAGTATAAAATTTCCTGTAACTAAATCAGTGCTTTCTATTGGAAATGTGTAAGGATTATTTGCACCTGTCATTAATGCTTGAGCAATAGTTATTACATCACCCGTTGCATAACCCGAGCCGGGTTCTGTAATTGTTATTGACACAAAATTATTTGTAGTAGCTACAACTGTAACTTTTAAACCTGTCCCACTACCATTTGAAGTTGTGGCCAAGTTTGAATATGTGCCAGCTGTAACTTGTGTAGGAACGCTAACACCTGTAGACGTTGTTCTAGTTCTTACATTTGTGCCAACTTTTATTCCGTTAACACCATACATTAGCAATTCAGCTTCTTTTGAAAAAATATCAATTTTTTCTTTTATATTCTTAGGAATATTTGCATAGCCATTATTTGTTATATTAGCTTTTTCTTTATTTATAGCTTTATTATAATCAAAAAATGCTCTTTCTAAAAGATCGAGCTGTACTTCTCTACCGATTCTATTAAATTGATCCGGTGTTAAAAAGCCTCTACCCTCTTTATTTATTATTGAAAGTACGGTTCTATATACTTTATTTACTGATATTGCCATTTATATTTTTTTATATAATGATTAAGCCGCTTATTTGCGGCCTAACCACTATAAGCATTTTATTTTAATTTTTTTTCAATAGTTTGATAAACTTCAACGCCTTCATCTGTTTTAAACCACGCGGCTAAAGCTGAATACGGGTTTTCATCAAATGGAACTGTTATAAGTTTTCTTCCTGTCGATGCCCAAGTAAATGTTCTTTGGTCATTTGATAAAACAATAATATTTCTTTCTGCTGCTTTTATACCAACATTTCTAATATTTATGTTTTCATCATTTGCAAGTTCTAAGAATAATTCTGGGTTGTTACGAGCAAATAGTAATAAATCTCTTTTAAGTTCCTTAGAAGTCATCGTAGATACCTTATCGCCCAATTCTGTTCTTAATATTGCTTCAGCGTGATCAACATCTACACCTTGCGCTGTTGTTAATGCACTAATTTCTAATTCAATAAAATCAAGATCGTCTTCGGCTATTTTAACAGGGTTGTGTTCTATAAATCTATTCCCTAAATCAGGGTGCATAGATAAAAACTTTTGTAAGATTTGTTTTTCTTTTGGCACAAATAAATTGCCATCTCTGAAAATAATATGTGATAATCTTTGCGGTCCTTTCATTTCATCTACAAATACTGTTTTTTGATTTTCACAGTATTTAATTTCCCTTTCGTATCCTTTTTCTTCGTCAAACCATAATATTCCTCTGGATTTTACCATATAAACTATCGGCGTTTCATTTATGCTCAGTTCATATATTTTATCCTTTATTTCCCATTTAGGTTTAACTTCTTTTGTTTTTTCTTTAATTTTTGTCATGATATAATATAATATAATTAATAAAAGCAAAGAGTACCCCCACTATTGCCGTGGGGATAAACTTTACGTCAAATTTATGAGTCAAATCTCATGAAGTTGTTAGCAGCTTGTACTACTAAACATCTTTCTGAAAGATAGTGAATCTCCATTTTGTCATCACCGATTGTAGATGCTCCACCTACTGAACCAGTAACCCAAGATTTTAATTTTCTATCGTCAGCTTGAGAAGCTCTATATCTTACGTGTAAGAAAGGTCTTCTAACATTGCTTCCTAAGTTTTGGTCATATACTGAAGATGTTCCAGCAGGGACTAAAAGTCCTTTTAATGATCCTACAGAACCTCTTGTAGATTTATCGTTAAGATATTTCCAGTCAGTTTTGTAGAAGTCATAAGAACCTCTTCTGAATCCTGTGAATCCAAGGTTTAATGCCATATCTTCAGAGTTGTTAAATACTCCGTAAGCAGTTCCACCTTGTGCTCCAGATGATAAACCAGCTAATAAGTCATCTATGTAAAGATTTGCATCTCTATCTAAGAATAACATATTTTCTTCGATAGCTCCTTGCTTGTCTAATTCTTTTAATAAAAGATCAAACTCAGGAAGCTTATCAGCAGCTGGAGTAGCTGAGTCAAATTGGTTTGTCGCTACGATACCTCTAGATCCGATAGCAGCTAGTAAACCTTCAGAACCTTCAGGAATAGCAGCGTCACCGCCGTTTTTCTTTTCTGATTCAATTGCTATCATTTCTAAATAGTCGTCAAATCTTGCTTTTGTATCAGCAGAAGATTTTAAGTACCATAAGTATCCAGACTCTCCGCCTTCACCACTTACTTGAACCCACCCGATTTGAGCAGTGTCAGATCCGTTGATTTCAAAGTGATCTTTGATAATCATTGGCTTGTTAGTGAAAGTTTTGAAACCAGGCTCTATTGAATCCGTCATACTAGCTGAACCTTTTTTAAATTCAGAACCGTATACGAAAAATTTAATAGCTTGATTGTCTGTAGTTGCGATTCCCGCTAGGTCATCAACATTTGCAGCACCGTAAGGCTTAATAGTTAAACCAGATGTTGAAGTTTCAACTCCAGCTGTAACAAAAGCTTTAAATACAATACTGTTTACCTCACACACTAATGTTGCTCCTTTTCTTACCGCGTGAGCTTCAGTAGCTCCAGAGTCAATACCAGTAATAGTATCAACTGCACCTGTAACAGGATTAATCTCACCGTTGTAAGATAAGTGTAGTCTACCTTGCTCAGACCAAATTACTTGATCAGAAGACATAGGCATTTCTGCACTAATTTGTGAAAGGAATCCAGAAATAGTTCTGTTCCCGTATCTCTGTACTTCACTTTCGTAAAGCTCAGGTAGATATTGTTTAGCCCATCCGTCATTTTGGATGTCTAAGTAACTCCCTAGTGTAGTCATCTTCGATGCCGAAGGAGTTAAAATGCTGCCAGCCAATGGGCCAGCAAATGATGCGTTTGTTGCCATTTTTTAAAATAGTTTTTAATTAATAATTCTTAAGTTTAAATTTTAGCTTAGAATTATCATCCCCAGAAATAGCTTTTACTTTTAATCCGCCAGTTTCAACATATCCACTAGAAGTTTTTCTAGGATCCATATTGATGTTCTTAGCTTCTGCGCCCATTTGTTTGATTGCATCTGCTTTACCTTGTTCATAAAAATGGTTAGCTATTTTATCAGGATTAGAAGCGGCAAATAAAGCTTTATGGTAACCCCCGGCGTCCTGTAACATTTTATTGTCACCAACATATTTATTGAAAACATTCAATAAATCACTCTGAGTTTCCTTTACTTTATTAACATCTTTTACATTGAAACGATATTTCTTGTCTCCTACGTTGAAATTAAAACCTTTAAATTCTTCGCTAAAAACTTTACTAGTTTCCTGTTCAAAATGTTTTGTTTGCTGCTGTAATAATTCTTCAGCTGATTGTTGCTCTTTATTGTATCTGTCAAAAAATTCAATAGCTTTTTGCTGTTCAGGAGCTAATCTGGAACCCAACTTGACTTCCTTATAGTATTTATCCTTAGTTTCATTTAAAAACTTATTGGCATTTGCGACTTCCTCTTTGAGAGCAAGTTTTTTTCTTTTAATATCTCTTTCCTCATCGATTTCTGCGTCAAATGAAAATTTATCGTCTAATAAAAACGACACTTCATCATAACTTAAATGAGGCTTAGTTTGTTTATAGTATTCTCTTAATAATGTATTTTCATCTACATTTGAATAGTCAGCGCTAAGTCTAACATAATCTTCAAGAGTCCCGCCAGTTTCTTCCATAAATTTTACCAGGTCTTGTATGTTTTCTGGTAATTTTACTTCTGGTTCTTGTGTTTTTTCTTCCTGTAATACTTCTTCAGGTTCCGGTGTGGCGTCGGGAGCTTCAATGCTTCCATCCACTCCTTCCTCTTCAGTATTATTTTTTTCATCTTCAATAATTTCTTCCAGTACAGGTTCTTCTACTTTTTCTTGCTGTACTTCTTGCAGTTCCACTTTGGCTTCTTCCCCATCTTTTTCATCTTCGCTGCTTCCGCGTAACACGCCATCTTCTGGGCTTTGTTTTTGAACGGCATCTGTTTCTTCTTTTGATTGATTAATTTTTCCTAAATCCACAGTGTAATCGCCATCTTCGTTAGTTGATAGCTTTTGTACCTCTGCTTCTTTTTCAGCAATAGACTTTTCTTCGATGTCTAAAGCTTCTGCTTTGATGTTTTCTGACATAATAAAATATAATTGTTTAAGTATTATCTTGGATCAAATTGTTCTAATCCAAATCCACCCAAGTTATCAAATCCAGCGGATTCAAAGTTTTTTGGTGGTTTTCCAGATTTTCTCTGGTCTATAAGTTCACTTTGTTGTGAAGCTTGTATTTTTGTTCTTTTATCTTTACGATCTTCTTTATACTTCTCTTTATTGTTAATCACCTGATTGTCCTGCTCTTTAAGCTTCATATTAAGCTGAAACTCAAACTCCATTAGTTCTTTTTTAATTTGTGCTTCTCTTTCAAGTTTTGCAATATCAAATTGCGATTGTGCTTGTGCAATTTGTACTTTTGTTTCAGCAATCCCTTGCTGTTTTTGTATTTCTGCGGCGGCCCCTGCTTGAGCTGACTGAGCGTTAGCTTGAGACTGTGCTTGGATATTTTCCATTTGGATTTGTCTATCTTTTTCGAACTTTTGCTTTCTTCTTAATTTTAATAACTGATTGGCTAATTTTAAATTTTTAATTTCCCTAACATCGATAGCATCTTCTAATTCTATTTGCTTTTGTGTGATAGCCATTTGTATGTTATTTTCTAGCAATTGTTTTTCTTCATCATCGGGCGCTAATTGTAAAAATATACCAAAATCATGCAGATGTAACTCTTTCATTTCTTCCAAAGTACCTACATTAAATTTGCCTAAAGATTGCAAGAATGAATTTTTAACATTAGAATATTCTAAAACATCAGAAACTCTTAATGCAATAGCCTCGGCTGTTTTTAATGTTAAATATAAACCTGCTTGTAATATATGTCTAGTAGCGGTATTTGAATTAGCTGCTGCTATTTTTTGCAACCCAACTAATGCATTTCTGTCCGGCACGCTTCCGTCTCTTGCTTCATTTAATCCTGTAACATCTCGCATCATTTGCAAATAATAATTATAAGATTGTATTAAGCTTTGTATTTTTGAACCTCCAGCACCAGCCCTTAATTCTTGTATAGGCACTCTACCGTTATTAAATTCACCGTCTTGCGTCATTGATCTACCAATAACAGACCCTGTTTGGAAATACATATTCAATGCTTCTTGCGGGTTATAATTAGTTCCATTACCCAAATCAACTTCTGCTAGCCCATCAGCATCTAAATAAACACCATCGGGAACCATACGAGATAAAACTTGTTGAAGCTTTAAATGTGTAATTTGAATCATGTCAGCAAATGATGTCATTCTACTGACTAACGATTCAGTTTTCCCTTTGTACATTCTAGGTGCCACAATATTGTAACTCATCTGAACTTTTGTAATATCAGATTTAGGTCTTGTCATATTAACAGCCTTTTGCCATTTTAATAATTTATCATGGCCAACAATTTTTGCGCCTTCATATAAACACTCTATAGATCTATTTACCTTTTCAAACCTAGCCCTAGAATCCTTGGGGGGATTGAATGTATCGTCTTTTTTAATTGCTTTATCTGCTCCGCTATTAGTTTCTTTTATTTTATATACTTGGTTTTGAAATGTTTTATATTCAAAATACAATACATTTACAAAATTTTTATCAGCAGAATTAGTTCCAAGCTGATTATATAATGTAGAACCATCGCCTTTACCTTCAATTTCTTCTATATCTTCGTTTGTTAATTCTGGAAATTGTTTTTTTAATTCAACCAAACTTACCCTTCTAACTTCACCAACATAATACAAGTCGTCAAAGTATGGTGAATCTGTATAAGAATATACTAAATCAGAAGGATCAACGTACTGTAATTTAATACCTTCAGCAGTATTAAAACTATTTTTAACACAACCAATGCCTAAAACAGTAATATCGTAATCTAATCTTTTCTTTAATAATTCATATTTATTAATTTCAAAAACGTTATTAATTGCCTGCTCTTCGGCAATTTCAACTGATTGCTTGTAGTCGAGTTGCATATGCAATTCTAATTCTTGATTATTCCCAGGTAAGGTGCTCTGGTCGTTTTCATACATACTCACATTCAAATTCTTCTGGATTGAATCAAACAATTCTCTATTATTCATATCCCTAAGCAAGCTATTAACATACTTAGTTCTTTTTTCTGTTGAAATATTATCAACTGAGAACGCTTTTAAATCATATGCTCTTTCAGCAATACCGTTAACAACTATATCCACAAACTTTGGAATAATAGGTACTGGCTTCCAATCTAAATTTAGATAAGATAAATCACCGTTAATGGATAATTCATCTTTATATTTTTTAATGCTTTGTTCGCCTCTAGCATATAACCTAAGGTTATGGTAGTTATCTCTATTAGAGAAATAGCGAGATCCTCCTGAATCTTTTTTGAACCATTCTGACTCAACAGCTTTAGCGATTTGAAGCCCATAATCTAAACCTCCTTTTTCTGCGTCGCTAACTGCTTGACTCGGAAAAATACCTTTTGGTGATACTCTTGCCATCTATTGTATTATTTTTGAAAAATTTCCATTATTGTTATATTTAGAAAAACTAAAATTAACTTTGCTTTTTAATTCTCTTGTTTGATTTGGTGCATATCTATTTTTATTGCATGCCATAACCGCTAAGCCTGAACTTATCGCCGCATCAAATTTTGTTCTTTTGTTTATATCAAACTTAGCCCAATCGTTTAATGTACTATTAAAATACATATCGCCGTAACTACCATCTTCTTTTTCGCCTACATAGTTATTTATATAACTTTCAATTGCAGCAGCATGAGCTTGTCTAATGTCTTCACTTGAATTCGGTATACCTCCAATTTCTTTTTCAGTAACCGATAATTTATTCCATATTTTATCAGGTCTATTCATTGAATAGCCTCTATATCCTCTTCGTTTTAAATAGTATAATAATCTAGGCTTGTTGTTTTCTGCTAGTATTGGCATACCATAAAAGTGTAATGCCATTAATATATCTTCAAAAAACATTTCCGCTGTTTGCGGTCTAGCTATATATTCTAAAAAAAACATATTAGCAGGAATTTCTTCCATGCTAAATTTTGTAAGACCGTGTAAAGCGCCCTTAGATCCTTGACCGTCGGTAGTCCCGGATATATCGTAGCTATCGCAGCCAAATGCACCACTATGTTCGTTTCCAGGATATTTAATTCCATTTTTTAGTATTACTTTATTTTGTAAATGCGCGGGTGGAACCCAACTAACATTAAATCTTCCGTTTGGATTAGGTATAAATTCAACTCTTGTGTCTTTAATACCATTTTGCCATTGGAAGCTTCCTTTTGTAACTAAAGCACTGTACTTTGCCTCTTCGTTAAAGTCTACTTGCTCGTATATTTTTACTAAATTAAATATACTATTTTTTGTTTCGTCTCTGAACGCGTGCTCTTCAGTTCTTGGAAACTGACGATAAAATTCATTTAAACCGTCTTGATCTCCTTTTAATCCCTCAACTTCATTTTCCCAATGTTCAATAACCCCGATGTCGATATTATCTCCTTGGTGGTCTTTGACAGGGTTGCTCGGTGTGTTAAAGACAGGTATTCCATAAGAATCGATGAATCCTTCGAAATTCCATTCCATAGGTATGAACAAAGAATATAATCCCGAGCGAGTCTGTCCATTCTTGTTTCTTTTCGTAACGTCCGAGTCATTATATAGTTTTTTAAAGTTTTCACCACCCTTGTCTAATGAGTTACTTGTTGAACCCATCATACACTTGCCAATTATTCTTGAACCTAATCTAAGGGTTGTTTTAGTAACCCTCCAGTTGTTAAGAATGTTTTCTGGTCTTTCCCATTTACCAGCTTCATCGTGTACAAGCAGCGTAAGTTTTTCACCATCATAACTGTTGTCCCCAGTATTTTTCCAATCAATAGTTGTATCTAACCCTTCCAATTGTAATGCTTTGTCTTTTGATTCAAAACGTTTACGAGTTAGTTTTGATGCCGGTACTCTATATGCAAGTTCTGTTTTAGGTCGATCCATACCATCTTGAATCGGTTTAAAAAAGAATGGGTAGTTAATTGATATTGGAACTACTTTATCTGTAAACATTTTTTTAGCATCAGCACCAGACTTAGATAATATACCGTATCTTGAATCGGATGATATGGTTGCTAGGTTAACTGTTTCACCAGATGCCATAAACGAAAATCCACTACGTCTATTTTTTAAATAACACATTCCGTAGCTTCTTGTATCTGCTTTACAAGCTTCCCAAAATATAAAGAATAATCTATTTGCTTCTCTAAAATCAGGTTTACCTACATCAATCTTTGTCCATTGTAGGTACATATAATGAGTTCCTGTTATATAAGTTGGTGTTCCTTTATTATTAAACCAATATCCTTCATCTCTTTTAGTGAATTCGGAGTCTATATAAGTATGCCACCTTTGTTTAAACTCATCCGGATAATCTTTCCAATCAAATATACTTTTAACAGATTTAAGCTCTTTAGGGTACTCGTGTGCAACCCATCTATTATTCGTGTTATCTACGTTTGTTGGTTTGGGTAATGCTATCTTAAGACCCTGAATGCTATACACATCACCAATCTGACCACTTTTAGATATAACCACAACATCATGTTCTTTATTGTACCCATATTTCCATTTTTTAGATTTGTTTAATCTTTTAATGGTGGTTATTTTTACAGGTTCAATAACCTCATATAAACTTTGCTTATACATTACTTAGATCTTCTTTCAGCAAACCCCTTAAAAGTGTCTTCTTTTTCTTTAGGTTTGTTTTCTAATAAACCTTTTTCTTCTTCAATCCTATTTAGAATCTCAAATGCATCGAATATTGCGAGCTTTTTAGTGGCTGCAGCGTTCTTGAGTCTATCGGCTGAAATGTCATCATCAGTTTCAACGATAGGTTCTTTAGCAACCTTAACCAATTCTTTGACTGCATCATAACCAGCTTGGATTATATTCTTTTTCGTTTCCTTGACGTTCATATTTAATAGATATTTCTCTTGTTAGTACTCTGTACATTCTTTCACCGTCTACAATAAATTCGTATTCACTGCTTGGTGTAAACCCAACTAAATCTTCTTTCTCTATTAAACTGCTAACGTCTTTATCAACGTATTTTATAATGCCCCTTAGGGCTTGTTCTTTCTCGTTATTTAATATATTAGTAGATTGAATTGGTTTAACGAAGCAAAAGCCCCTAGGTGCGTTCCATTCGTTATTTCGTTTATATAAGTATATTTGATCTGACTTTACAAAATACAAATTATCTTTATAATAACTTCGGCTGTTTTTTTCTATACCATGCTGATTGTACCACCTCCTGAATACATTGTGATGTAATATAACTTCATCACCTATTTGAATTTCGGTATCCTCAGATTTTGGTGTATTTAAAACTATCCCGGTACGACTAATATATCGATGATCAGAGATCTCAGTATTAACTAAGAGCTCTTGACCATCTATATATTTTTTATTATCGTATCTTTCGTTTTTTGGTTTTATAATAAAATCAAATAAACTTTGCATTAATATTCTAAATTGTATTCCACAGCAATTGCCATGTTTTTATTAAAGTCTTTCCACGGTAATACTTCGTTTTTCTTTTTAATATAAATAGAAAACTTATCGTCATTTTCAACTATATCACATATTGTATGGCCACCATATACTTCTTGGCCAACTGCATAGTGCATAGCGTCATTCTTATAGTCTCTACCTATACTTATTTTACGAACCAGACTCATCTTCTACGATTTCTTCGTACGTACCGTCTTGAATATTAATTTGTACTTTACCGTACTTTTCTTCTAACTTTGCTTGGAATTTATTTAAATCCATTTGAACTTCAGAAGCAGCGTGGTTAATTTTGTGTTTTTGCAATTCTAAGTTTCCAATTTGAGATGCAGCGTTGTTTAATTTACCTACATAACCTTGTAATTCTTCTAATTGTTCTGGTGTAATTTTTTGTTCTTGGTTTTCCATAATTTTAATTTTTTTTTAAATTTAATTTAATTGTTTGGGTTATAATTTATTATCACTTGTTTTACTTGATTTCTAATTATTCTTCAGCCGCTGTAGTAAAAGGTGCTTGGAATGTTATGTCTACTGGAGCTTTTAATAATGCAACCGAAGCATCTAAACCAGCTTTCATAGCGTCGACATCTAATGCTGCTTCAAGCCAGCCTATAACATCACTTTCTTTTATTTTATCGTATTCAATAAAGCTATCTTTATCGTATTCAAGATTGTGTGTCCCTATAGATGAAGCCACTTTTGTAGCATCGTCGTTATCTACTGCGGAATATCCCCAGTGGATCACATCTACAACGTTTGATTTTCCGTCGTGTGAAATTTTTGCGTCTAACGCATTAATTGTCCATTTGTAAGTGTTTGCCATTTTTTAATTATTTATTTATTTGTTTGTTTTAATATACCGTTGTATTTGTGCTAAACGTTTGTGCTTCAATTTCAAAATCTATATTTTGTCCAGCTGGAGATGGAAATGCCATATCCATCATTACCCCGCAAAAGTAAGTTGAAAAATTAGTACCTGTTCCAAAAGCAATTCTAAAAGTTACTTTATTGCCGTTTGAAGACGCGTATATTGCACTACTAGCATTTGTATTATTTCCGTTATTTGTTGTAGCTTGATTTATGACACTATTAGTGCCGCTATAAGCATACCCCGCGTGTGTAAGGTCTAAAATTTGGGCTGATCCGTATATATAACCGTAGAATTTAGCCATAAACATAGTGTTTGAGTTTACTGCTATATTTGTTTTTATATGCCAATATCCCGCAGCACTGGCTGATGTTGCATTATGACATACCCTGGTGTAATATCTATACCAACCACCTGTTACAATATCTAAAATACCACCATTTTCATAACCCCCCGATTGTATTTGTAATTTACCAGCATTTTGCTCGGTTGTAATACCAATTAAAGTTTTGCCACTTTCTTGTATTCTAAATAATTCTGTTGCTTCCCCATCTCTTGTAACTCTAAAGTAATTTGACCCAGAATTATTATTTTGGTCAATATCAATTCCAACATTATCATGCGAACAAATAACAGGTGTTGAACCTAATCTTATCCTACCCTCCACATGCAACCTTTCGGAAGGCCCAGTTGTTCCTAGCCCAAGCTGTCCATTATCTCCTAAACTAAATAAAACATCACCATTTACACCATTGCTTTTTATTTGAAAAACTCTTCCTGTTTGATTATTATCTGAATCTATAACAAGTACCATAGACTCCTTAGACGTTATAAATGCGGCATCACTTACATTAAAATTTAAAGATGTTGCGGTAGCTAAAGATAAATTACCAGAACTGTCTATACGCATTCTTTCTGCGTTATTAGTATTTATAGTAAGATAATTATTTGGGTTATTATAAATCATTCCACCTACATAACTATCACCAGTATCTCCCATTAAAATTCCACAGTTGTTAGAAACATCTGATTTTAAACCTATATAAACTGGATTGCCTGAAGAAATAGGAGACAATTGTAATACGCTATTACCATTAAAAGCACTACCCCCTTCATCCTGACCAATAGAAACATTCCCAGAACTATTTATACGCGTTCTTTCTGTACCATCTGTTTTAAATATAACATTTGAACTTGAGCCTGTATATGAGCCATCTTCATCAGCACCTAATGTTAGATTCTTTTGAGAATGTATTTCAATTCCACCAGTAGCTTGTTTTATAACTCCAGCTTCTCCGTGTGTATCTCTTGAAATAATTATAGCATCGTGCGTTCCTGAAGCGACTGTGTTTACATGTAATTTAGCGTTAGGTGAAGTCGTTCCGATCCCGACGTTTTGAGTTGGAAAATATGATGTTGTTTCGTTTAATACAAAATCCGCAACAGTAGTATTGTGAGCATATAGTTTAAAAGAAGTATCAGCGTGATCATAGCGAAGCATTGCATTTGTGGAACCGTCACTATAAAATATATTACCTGTTCGGTTGTTTATAGACGTAAAAGTAATCCCTGGATCACCAGCTGATACAGCTTGTATATTTAACATTGAATCTCCTGAGGATTTATATAAATGTAATAGAGATGAAGGTGAAGTTGTTCCTATTCCTACATTCCCGCCTGATTGTATTATTAATCTTGGTGTATCACTTGTATATAATTTAATTTCTTTTGCTTCTTGATTATTTATTAAGAAATCCCCATCAGCATCAATACCTAAAACCGTACCATCACTAGATGCAGCACCAGTTGTTCCATTTCTAAATTGTTGATAAGTAGCTGTGTTAGCAGCCGCATTTACTATATCTAATTTAAAATTAGGCGAAGTTGTTCCAATTCCTACGTTACTTCCAACTACGCTCATAGTAACAGTACCGCTACCAGTTCCAGTTCTAAAGTTTATTGTCTCGCCAGTTCCGTGAGCCCAAAGGTCTAATTTACCATCTGTATCAAGAGTTATAATACCAAGTTCTGAACCATTATTTAATCTTATATGTTGGGCTGTATTTGTAATATTTAAGGAAGCAGTTCCGTGGGGGGTTACTCCGATTCCTACGTTTCCACTAAATGATGGCGATTCTTCAAAGTTAGAAGTTATAACACCAGTTGAACTATTATACGCCAATGCATTACCACTAACACTTACAGCACCTCTAGCTCTTGCATCTGTATAATACAAATTAGAGCCTTCAGTAATATGAGCTGTTGTAATACCACTTATTTTATCGCTAGTAACTGCATTGTCCGCTATATTACCTGTAGCTATCGTTGAGCTCGCTATTAAATCACCTGTTACTTTAGTGTTAGCCATTTTAATTATTTATTTGTGTTTTTAAAGTTTCTATTTCTGCTTTTAATTCTTTTATAGCGTTTACTAGAAGGGCTGTCATTTTACCATATGCAATTCCTTTTGTTCCTCCAGCCCCCGAAGTAACCACTTCTGGTAAATATTCCTCAACTTCTTGAGCAATAAATCCTACCTGCTTATCATTGCTTTGTAATTCATTTTTCCAAGTAAAATATCTACCTCTTAAATTAATAACTTTATTTAAAGCATCTGGTATATCCTCTATATTTTCTTTTAACGAGGCGTCCGAAACATCTGTAAACCCTCCATTATGGCTTATATATCCAGTATAAGTCCCGCCGGCGGCAAAGTGCATATCATTTAAATTTGTTTCTAAACAATTGTATAGATTAGTAGCATAACCTGGCAGTTGCCCAGATAAAGCTATATAATGTCCACCAGTTCCAGCACTTAAGCCTGTTAAAGCTATTCTACCCTGCCTAACATCTAAGGTATATCCAGGATCTGTTTGATTAATTCCTACATATCCATCTTTATCAATTGTCATTCTTCTTCTTGGACCCGTGCCGTCACCTGTAGCAAACGTTAGTTCCCCGACATTCCAATTACTATCTGCACCACCTCCAGTTTTTATGCCGTATATAGCTGCATAAGCATGGTTATATGTATTAGATGCTGATCTAGCACCGAAAAATATTATAGGTGAAGGAGCATTATTAGCATTATTATTATTAGCTAAAAACAACCCTCCTTGTACACCATTAGTTCCACCAAAACCTGAGGCATTATGACTAACACCTATATTATTTGTTGTTGTTTGATTATTAGATGTGCCATCTAAATAAGCTAAAGATGTTCCCTCAATAGATAAATTCGTATTAAGAGCCCATGTAGGGTTAGTATTTCCAATCCCAAATTTTCCTCCACTTATATACGAATTAGCCCCCGCAGAGCTAATAAGAGATGGGTTTTGGCCTGAACTACCAGTAACAAACAATTGACCGTGATTTGATGAGTTTAAACCAACATAACATCTATTAGCAGTTGTTCCTACACCTATAACATTAATACCATTATTGGTTGTACCTTGTACAGATAAGGTTGATGATGGTGAAGGAGTTCCGATTCCTACGTCTCCAGAAGAATTTATAAATAAACTAGTTTGACCGGCTGTATGTGAAGTTCCAAAACCAAATCTAATATTTGAGTTTCCAAAAACACCAAATCCAGCGGAACCTCTATTTGTAAATACTGCTAACTCATAATCATTTTCAACCAAAACTCTAGCTGCTTGATCCGCACCGGTAGTATCTAAAAGTATTCCTTGATTTGTTCCTCGTATCCTAATATTACCGGCTACGTCTAATTTTTGTGATAGTGATGCCGTTCCGATTCCTACGTTTCCAGAAGTATCAATTACAAGTCTATCATTCGTACCAACCCTACTGTAGTCAGATATTTTAAATTTATTGCTATCACTTCTGTCTGTTCCTATACTCCAGTCATTTCCGTCTGTGTTAAATATAACATAACAATCGTCTGTTGTGTTATCACCTATTCTAATAGCTGTAGGATTTCCAGGGTGATCTATTTGAAGCCTATCTTCTGGATCTGTAACTCCAATTCCTACGCCTCCTCCATTTAACATTGTAATTCTTTCTACACCACCACCATCAATAAATCTTAATCTATCTGTAGTTCCTCCATAAGCAATTTGCATTCCATTACTATTATTTCCAAGTAAAATAGACGCCTTAGAAGTATTATCATCACCATTGGTAGCGTTTCTTTTTATTTGAACTAAATAATTACTATTACCATACATAGTAGCTCCATCTGATACTGATAATGCAGTAGTTGGCGAAGTCGTTCCAATACCTAAATTTCCATCTGATTTTAAATATAATGGCACTGAACTTCCTTGTCTTATTCTAAAATTACTTGTTGAAGCTAAATCTAAAGCAAATAAATTTGATGTCATACCAAAAACCCCACTACCATTATCATTTCTTATTTGTAGTATATCAGAAGAAGCTCCACCATCAAAAATACCTCTTCCTTCTACGTGTAATTTTTGTTCAGGCGAAGTCGTTCCGATCCCGACTTTTCCGATATCCTCTTGCAAAATTAAACTACCCCAAGCAACCCCAGGTTTTAAAACATTTATATAACCTTTATTATCTGTTTCATTATATCCTATTCTAACTCCGTAACCGCTGTCAACTCCAAAAATTGCTTGTTGAGAATTAGTATCTTCATTTGTATAAGTAGGTAAGCTTACTTGGAGTTTACCTACAGGTGAACCCACCCCGATCCCAAGATTACCACCATTGTCCATCACAACATCTTTGTTGGTTTTTAATCTTAACTGATAATTATTATTTGCACCAATGTATATTTCATCACTAGCACCTGCTCTTAAATAACAAGCGTTTGTACCGGCATCTAAAATTTCAAAGAAACTATCACCATCAGTGTTAAATTTTGTTGATGGACCATTTATAGTTAAATTAGAATCAATTGTAACAGCACCTGCAAAAGTTGCGTTTTGTGATGAATCTATTGAAAGAGCAATTGTTCCGCTTGTACCGGTTTGTAAATATAAATTTGATATTAACCCACCAACATACATATTACCACCAGATAATCCAACATAAGCTTTTTTATTTGTTTGATCACTTTCAGTTAAGTGCAATAATGGCATTGAAGATGTAATACTAAACCCATAAGCATTACCACCAGTGAAAGCAGAATTATCCCAAGTTCCAACTGATATTCTTTTATCAGCTAATGTAGTAATATTTCCTACAAAAGTTGCATTACCAGTAAACGATGGTGAGGCTAATGGAGCTTTTAAAGCAATACTATTTGTAACTGTTGTGCTAAAGTTTACATCATCACCAAGCGCCGCAGCTAATTCATTAAGTGTATCTAATGTAGATGGTGCAGAATCTGTTATAGCTGCTACTATAGTTGATTGTGTGGCATAACCATTAGAAGATAAGTAAGAACCTACTCTAGCGTCTGTATAATACAAGTTACTGCCTTCGCCAATATGTGCGGTTGTTATACCGTGGCTAGCATGTAAATTACTCTGGACTATTACCCCGTCTGATATAAGTTTTACTTTAGTTTGTGCCATATTAATTATTTTCTAACGTTTCTATTCTAGCTTTTAAGCTATCGTTATCTGCTTTTAGCTCTTGTATTGCTTTTACCATTGGTGCAATTAAATCATTATAGCTTAACCCATATTCCCCATCTTTTTTACCAAATACAGAATCTTTTAATTCAGTTTGTAATATATCTTGAGCAATTAAACCATATCGTTTTTTGCCATAAGAATCGTTATCTTCTTTTAGGTCTTTAAAATTATACGACTTTGGTTTTAATGAATCTATAAAATCAATTCCTAAATTACATTCTTTGATATTTTCTTTTAAAGTTTCATCTGAAGTATTAACACCATTTGTAGCATAAACTGTTGAAAACCTTAAAAATGTTGTACCTAAATTTAAACCATTATCAGCAGCAGGATAAAATTGGTTAGCATCTAAAACAGCTTTTTGAACATCAGCAATTTCAAATATTACTTGCCCTCGTTTACCGTTAATTGCTAAATCATTATCTGCTCCAGATGCTTTTAATTGTCCTGCCACAGTAGACCCATTTCTAATTTCAATTTGTCCCCCGGATGTTATACGCATTCTTTCTGTCTCACCTGAAGTTCCAGTAAAGAATTTCATATCGCCATTGTTTTGAGTAGCAATAGTTCCGTTTCCTACTTGAGTTCCAGAATTAAATACTCTAAAAAATACACCTGCAGTGCCATTATTTGTAGAGGTAATAGCATGTCTTACTGTTCCAGTATCTGATACTTCTAACTGCCAAGATGGGTTGGTAAGTCCTATTCCTACGTTTCCTGCATTATTTATAGTCATCCTCTGCGTATTGGCAGTAAGAAAATCTATATCACCAGTTGAAACATTTCCGGCAACTATAACAACGCTACCGCCGGTGCCACTAACTTCATTTCCATAAACACCGACTTGGCCACCTCTTGAAGAGCTTGCTGTTCCTCCACCGCATAAATATAATTCTTGATTATCAGCTCCATCTGTGGTATCCAGTGCTACTGTTCTAAAACCATTAGCATTCGACTGCAAAAATATGTGGCCAAAAGTTTTAATATTGCCTACAACATGAAGTCGCTGACTAGGCGAAGTTGTTCCGATTCCTACTTCTCCAGAACTATTTATACGCATTGCTTCAGTAGCATTAGCATTAATGCTTTGTGAAACACCAAAAGCTAAACTACCTTGCCTACCATAAAGCTCTTCAGACATACTTTTTATATATGCGGTAGTTTTAGGGGTATCTGCATCGGTACTATAAAACTCTATAGTTCCAACAGGGTCTCCAGCCACTGAAGTACTATCTACTCTAGTAAGTCTAAGTGTAGCTCCTCCAGCTCCGCTGGTAGCGTTTGGATTGCTTATTTCAAGCTGTGCATTAGGCGAAGTCGTTCCGATTCCTACGTTTCCCGTAAAAGTTGAGTTTTGATTTTCATAAATAACTAAAGCATCTAACGCAGTATTTCCGTTTCTTTTAGTTTGTATTGTTAATTTTCCCCCAGTACCTGTATCACTTTCAACTTTAATATTTGCTAAAATATCTGCATGCGAAGTTTTATAGAAATTTAAAGTTGGTGTAGTTCCTCCTAATTGTACGTTTCCTGCAAAAGTTGCGTTATTTCCGTTTGAAATTGTAAAAGCATCACTACCAGCAGTTTCATTTCTAACAGTAAATGTTTCATTATTTGTTCCTACGCTAAAGTTTCTTGCTACACCTTGGCTATCTGTTAAATTTAACTTTGGATATGTTTTACCACCTATTGTTACATCTCCTGCAAAAGTTGCCCCGCCTCCTGATGTTATTGAGCCACCTAAATATAAATTTTTAAACCTATATGATGGATCTCCTAAATCCGCATCATTGTCAATTATAGTTCCCGTATTATCTGTTGGCAAAATACCGTTAGCATGCATCCTTAATCCATTGTGACCATTTGTTGTGCTGTAAATATTTAAATCATTTGCCGTGTTTCCAATTGCTCCAATTACCAATGATACACCTGTTGAATAAACTTGGAATATGTTTTCAGTAGTTACAGTTCCTGCAAAAGTTGCGTTGGCAACAAATTCTACATCATTATTAGTTTTACACCTAATTTGATGAGTATTGTTTGCGCCTATATAAAGCTCATCCCCTACTGCTCCAAATACTAAACCTGC
>Ga0315330_10000150_pt1 | contig 37087 bp, 40 predicted proteins | sample M140m34915metaG_FD_203453 | JGI IMG/M metagenome (GOLD analysis project Ga0315330, IMG submission 203453) | Ammonia-oxidizing marine archaeal communities from Monterey Bay, California, United States - M1 40m 34915 | ecosystem: Environmental > Aquatic > Marine > Intertidal zone | place: USA...
AGAAATAAAACAAATAAGAAGAGCAGAAGCTGATATGTTAAGAGTTGAAGAACGTCCCAAAGAAACTGTTGCTGCTGCAGCTGAAACGGTTGACGAAGATGATGATTTGAATGATGAATTAGAAAGTTTGCCTGCTTGGGACGATGCTGAAGACGAGGAACTCGCAGGAGTGCTTGAAGCAGCAAGGAGGCGTGGTGATGATCCGCCACCACCATATTCAGCGCGCAAAGATGATACAAGCAGGGAAAAGCGAAAAATAGAAGGGACAAAAACAACAGACGATGTTGATACTAGTGAAGATGATACTGATGAGGCAGAAATAGATGCAACCAAGGAAGAAGAACTCGAAGACGGCAAAAGAAGAAAAACAGATGGATTACCTGCCGGTTCTAAAAGAATTAGCCGCCCTTGGTATAATAAGATACCTAGTATGACACACGAATGGTATTTCTTAAGACCATCTCAAGATGATATGACCGGTCAAATTGATTTAAGAAGTGCTGTTGATATGGATATAAATACATCTTCTTGGTTAGCCGGACTTGGACAACCGATAGATTCTTTACTACCTGAGGATGATGTGTCAGGCAAAGAAGAAGAGTTCATAGAACGTGATGGTGCTCGTGCTCGTGTTAGTGGTAGTGTTCGTGGTAGAGGTGGTAAGGTTAGTGAAGAAGATGGTGGTAGAAGCGATGATAGTGCTCGTGGTACTAGTAGTAGTAGTACAGCTGAAGTTGTTAATGTGGAGGACGGAGACGAAATTCAGCCGGACATCCTTGAGGCTCAAGTAGTGGAAAACCCCCTTGATGATGAGTCTAAACAACAAATAGAAGATTGGAACCAATCCAATTGCCGGTCTAAAATCGAACATGAGACAAAGGGTATAGGACTTGTGTATAATGAAGCGGGAACACTTTACACTCAAATTGATAATTTTGCAAAAGAAATTAAACAAGGTTCCAGGCTGGGAAGTTTCCAACAAATACATGAATTTGAAAATGTGTTTCGCGAAATAGTAAAAACCCGGGACATTATTAATATCACACATGACGTTGTAATGGGGAATTGGCATGATGCGTATCAAATTGCCTTTACTAAGATTGAAAATGCTATGAATGCGGGCGAACTCCTTCCATTTGACTGGAAAAGCTGGTGTCAAAACCTTAAACAAGAATTAGAAAGAAAAAACGGGGCAATCGCACAAGAATTAACAAAACTTAATCAACTTTTCGCGACTCTTCAAGAAATAGCTGCTAAAATGAAAACTCCATAAATACAAATAAATAATAATATGTTAATTATTATTTATACATCAAGACTTCTACCTACTAATAATTTAATACCCTTTCCTTTTTGTTTAATATAATCTTCAGTTTTATCCTTAAAATCAATAAGTGTTAATATTATACTATCAACTTTGGCAATCATTTCCTTTGTATCTGGATAAGTTTTTTTTAAAGAATATAATCCTTCTAATATAGCATCAATAAATTCTCTAACATCTTTTGCCATCTTAGCATATTGACAAAATGGGTCAACTTCTAAATTTTTCAATAAATCATCCAAAAATTTCATAAAATCACTAAAATCATTTTCTAAGTAATCAACGGTTTTCAATCTTCCTTCTCCATAATACCATCTAGAAAATTGTATGCCCATGTAATGAGATACTTTATAATATTCAGGTTTTCCTTCACTATTGATTTGTTTTCCCAATTTTTCTCCTTCTTTTAAATTCTTAAATATTTCTAAATTAATCTTATTTTTTTCAAAATTATCTTTCAATCTTGTAGGTGTAAGAATTAATGGTTGTGTTTGCGGTTGTAAAGAGCCGGCAATAGCGGAAATCATTATACTATATATAACTATAAAAATAATTTTTAATTCATTTACAAAAATGGTATATATCTTGGTTGAGAATTTTCATATATAGTCACCTTAAAGGCATCATTATATCCTTCTACATAAACAGTATCTCCTGACATAAGTTCGTCACAACCGTATTCGCTAGTACAGCTTCTTCCATTATGACTCATGGGTAATTTTATTGAATTACTTTTATCATTCATAGTATAATATTGCCATTTACTTCTATTACTATACAAGGGTCTTCCCATTACTCCCAATATTACTTCTTCTCCTTGAACCTGGACATTTCTAGTTAATATACCAACTTGTCTATAAGAGGTATCAAATCCGCGCGTATTAATATTAATTGGAATTCCTCTAGGGTCGCCACTATTACTTGGAAAGAAATTACCATTTTTTAATGGTGGTGCAAAAGGATTCATAAATATATTTCTAGGATTTGTTGAATAAAATGAATTAAATTTTGGAATCGCTGGAATTGGGATATTTATAAATTTATTAGTATTATCGGTATTTTTTGTTTCCAGTTTATACCAAATAAATCCTGCTAAACATAATACAAAAATTAAAAATATAATAGTTATATTTTCAATACAAATTACTCCTGGTGGGCATTTTTTTGCCATTATATATATATTACACCAGTTAAATTATTTATTAAATCTTTTTAATATACCGGTCATTTGTTCCAAATTAGGTAAATTTAATCCTGATAATGTTTCTTTTGCACTATTTAATGCTGGAGTCATAGAATTTAATGTGGACATTAATTCTTTTTGTTGATTTACTAATTGTTTTGTTTCTTTTGCCATACTTTTCATAGCACCATCTCCAAGAAGTTGGTTCATACTATTATACGCATCTTCCATTTTAGCAGCGACATTAGTATCTTCTTCGTCTTCTCCATTTACTTTGGATGGACTAGAAGATGGAACATTGTTTGTAAATTTACTTTTTGGTGGTCCACAAATTCCATCATTGCAACCGCCACTAGCACATTCTACGGGAGCTTTACATGACTCTCCATCATCTTTTGGTTTTACTTCTCCTTCTTTTTCTTTTTCCTTTTCGTCAACCGGATTTTCTTGTTCTTTTGGTTTTTCTTCAACTGGTTTTTCTTCAACTGGTTTTTCGTTTGGGTTTATAGCAATTCTCTCTTCTTTCTTTTTATTATTCGTATTATTTGATCGCAGATTTTGACCACTAGATATATTTCGCGGTAAAATAGTTGAAGAACCTGACACCGTTTTTCTCTTAAGGTTTTGGGTTTTTGTATTAGTTTTAGTTCTATTAATAATACTCTGTCCAGTTGGTGGCGTATATCGTTTTCTACTTGATAAATTTTTTTGTGAAATTGTTGTTCTTTTTCCTTCCTTAAACCCTTCTTTTACTTTATTGTTCATAGATACAACACTAGATACTAATATACTAATTAATATATTAAGACTCCAGTTTTTACTAAAATATCTAGATAGAAGCAACATTACTACAAATAACGCCATTGAATTATAATCTTCTAAAGCAACATATCCTAATACATTCATTATTCCAAGAAATGATAAAATATACAAAACATATTTATTTTTTAAGAAAGTTGGTACTTTCATTTATATATATATGTTTTTAAAATTTTAAAATTATTTTCTCTTTTTCATTTGGATTTTGGGAGGAGGTCCTGCTTGTAATTTATTTAATATATCCGACATTCCTTCCATATCTTTAAGATTTAATCCTTCCAATGTTTCTTTTGCACTTGTTAGCATAGGAGCCATTGAATTTAATGTGCCCATAAGGTCTTTTTGTTGTGAAACCAATTTTTTTGTTTCATTTGTTATACTTTTCATACCATCTTTACCTAACATATTCTGTAAATTATTGTAAGCCTGTTCCATAGTTGCCGCATAATCAATTCTATCCCCTATTGATTCATCCGTTTCTCCTTTAATTGAAGCAGGTGAAGAGGATGGAACATTATTTTTAAATCCGTCTTTCAAGGGTTTACATACACCTTCAACACATTCTTCTTTACCTTTTACACATTCTGGGTCACATTTCAAATCTTCATCATCTTCTTCAGCGTCTCCATTAACTGGGTGTGAATGATGTGAATGGTCTTCGCCGCCTTCTTCAGTAGCTTCTTGAGCAGCTTTTAATGCTGCCGCTGCTGCTGCCTTAGCTTTATCAGCCTTTGATTTTGTTTCTTCCTTTTCATGACCTTCTTGAAAACCTTCTTGAAATTTATTCATAGAAACAAAACTAGTTACTACAATGGCAATTAATAGATTAACTGCCATGTTTTTGCTAAAATAACTAGATAAAAGACCTAACACAACAAATAAGGCTAAAGAATTGTAATCTTCAAGGGAAATATATCCTAAAACATTAATAATCCCTATAACTAGCAAGACATAAAGGACATATTTATTTTTCAATATACCTGGAACTTTCATTTTATATATTAATTATATATAAAATATTAATAATAATAATTAGAAAATGTTACCGAAGCCAGCCCCTGTTGAACCATCGGTGGGAGGGGTATTTGTATCATTTGGATCAGGTTTTGAATCATTTGGATCAGGTGTTGAATCATTTGGATCAGGTGTTGGAACCATATTACTTTTTTCTTGGCATTTACCTTCTACAAACTCGCACATATCTGCAAGTTTAGCACACGCCTCTGCTGTTTTATGGTCGCCACACTGCTCTGATTGTTGTCCTGCTTTATCTATTTTGGCTTTGGCATCTGCCATATTTTGTTCAGGTTCTTTTAAAGCTTCTTCAAATCCTTCCTTAACACGTCCACATCCAAATACAAAGTTAGCAACGAAAAGTGCGGCTAAAATTGCGCAACTTTTGTCCTTACAGTAACAGTGAGCACTGTAACCAGCAAGAACGAACAAAGCCAAACATTCCCAAGCTTTTACAGTTAAATATCCAATAACATTCAATGCTGCGAGAGCCATTAAAGCGTAGCAAACATACTTGTTTTTAAGAATTCCGGGTACTTTCATTATAATAATTAATCACAAAAAAAAATTATATTTATTAATAGTTTTAAATATAATTCCTAAATAACACTTTATCTTTTTCTTTTTCCTCTTCTTCTAGTTCCTTTCTTTTTTCTTTTTTTTCTTTTGTTCTTTTTCTTTTTTGTATGTTTTTTCTTTTTATTTTCCTTGGTATATAAAGTTCTCATTGGAGACCCCTTTTCAGGTGTCCTCCAACCAGCGCGTTTCTTACGGGTTCTACGTCTTCTACCGCCCTCATGCGAAGCAGCAGAAGTCCAAGCCCGATTTCTCGCGTCAAGCAAATCATCCCTAGCCACTTGTCGGTCCATCTCACTTTTTAATCTAGCAGCCAAAACATCTCCGCGAGAATAACCAAGAGCCTTCAAAACGTGTGCACAACGAGGCGATGTATATAAATGTTGGTCAGCATATCTTGCTAATTTTTTAGCAGCAGCCTCACGTGTTGAACCACGTGCCCATGAAATCATTTTTTCTATTATATGCTCTCTTAAATCAATTCCCAATCGTGCATGAGGATGGCCAGAACAATTAAACGGAGTACCAAAATCTTCACCGCTTTGTCGCCGCTGCGGTTCTCCTCTGCCTGTCCTACCAACACTTTCTGGTGTATCCGTACCTCCTGACCCACTAAACGCACTTGGTTCACACCTTTTCTGTGGTGGTTCCCAGCTAGACTTATTGGTAGATGCGCAATGATAAAATGTTCGTCCTGATCGTGGGTCTTTCTGCTCCGTCCAACCCATTAGGTCAATAGGTGCGGATGTAGATGATGATGTTGTACTGACATTGCCGCCACCTCCACCACCGTCGCCATCTTCTTCACTAACCTTACCACCACTACCACTCTCCATCTTTGTTTTAAGAGTTTCACCTTCTTCACATAATCTTTTTATTTCTTCAACTAATGTTGTCAATTCTCTTCTAAATCCATCTCTATCCACTCTATGATTACCCATAAGGGCAACTAATCCTTCCAATTCAGTTTTTATTAAATTTAAATTTGGTGCACTGTGTATTTTTTCTTGTAATTGTTGTAAAGCTTGTTGTGATTCAGTGCCATTACTTTCTAATTGAGCAATAAGATCTAATAGTATATCTAAACAAGCCTTTAACTTTTTATTAATTTTTTCTAATTCCTTAATATATATATTTGTAATTCTTCTATCTCCTTGAGCAGTTGATGCTGCTTGTGCTAATGTATCGAATAAACCCTTTATAGCACCCATTGCTGTTTTTGTTGTATCATCATCCTTGGCTTCAATAAGTTTTCCCCATTCATTAGCATCTGCTTGCTTTAATTCATAAGCTTCATCAGCAAAGTTTGTTTGTGGAAGACTTCCAGGCATAAGATTCCATTGATCATCTGTATATTCAGTCATAATATATATATAATATCATACATTAAATTTCATCTATCGTTGTTTTAACTTGCTGAGTCATATTAGATATATCACCTTGTATTGCCTTCAGTTTTTTGATTAATATTTGCTGTTCATGTTTTGCTTCTGCCACCATTTTATTTGTCAAATTAGCATCCAACAAACTTTTTTCTAAATAATGTAATAATCTTAATATTTGTATTTCTTGGTCTTTTTTTAAATTAACGATAGTATTGTGACATTCTTTTTTTTCTTCATACAATTCTCTTAAATTGTCATTATCGTTTTTTAATTTGTATAAATCCGCTACGCCAACACCAGAAATTTGTTCATTCATTTTTATTTGACTTGCTATTTGCTTTAAAATCATATCTTTTTTGAAAACATCCATACTATTTATATATATATTGAACTATTATTTTTTTTATCTATCTACTGCGTTACAGTGTAGATTTGTGCGTTATTTTTTGAATAGCAAAGCATTATGTAGTCATATTAAAATAATATTATTTAAAATAATTTAAATCTAACCCGATATTATTTAGGATGTCTAATTCTAGAAGAGAAATGCTTCTTACTGAAAACGAAAATCGCTATGTTATGTTTCCCATTGTGGATGCTGATATTTGGAAAATGTACAAAAAAATGATGGACTGCTTTTGGCGCGCTGAAGAAATCGATCTTTCGAAAGATATTAAACATTGGGCAACTTTAACCCAAAATGAGCAACATTTTATTAAACATATTCTTGCATTCTTTGCTGCTTCTGACGGCATAGTTCTTGAAAACTTGGGACAACGATTTATGAATGAAGTACAACTTGCTGAAGCCAGAGCTGCGTACGGCTTTCAAATTATGATGGAAAATGTTCATAGTGAAACGTACTCCCTGTTAATTGACACTCTTGTAAAAGAAGAAAGAGAGAAAACAAAATTATTTGAAGCAATTAATAATTTTCCTTGTATCAAAAAAAAAGCTGATTGGTCTATTAAATGGATTAATGATAAACGTTCTTCATTTGCTACAAGATTAATTGCATTTGCTTGTGTTGAAGGTATATTTTTTAGTGGTAGTTTTTGTAGTATATATTGGTTAAAGAAAAGAGGATTGATGCCAGGATTAACATTTTCAAATGAATTAATTTCTCGCGATGAAGGAATGCATACTGATTTTGCTGTTCTTCTTTTCTCTAAATTAGAGAAAAAACCTAAAAGAGCAAAAATTCTTGATATTTTAAAAGATGCTGTAGAAATAGAGAAAGAGTTCATATGTGAAGCTCTTCCTTGTAAACTTATTGGTATGAACAGTAAACTAATGAGTCAGTATATTGAATTTGTTGCTGATAGATTACTTGTTCAACTTGGATATACTAAGCATTATAAAACCGCCAATCCTTTTGACTTTATGGAAATGATTTCTTTGGAAGGCAAGACAAATTTCTTTGAAAAAAGAGTAGGGGATTATAGTTTAAGTTCTGGTCAAAAATCAGACGAAGCTTTCTCCATGGACGATGTTGATTTTTAAAATTGAATTAATATATTGATTTAAATATATAAATATATTAATCACAAAATGGACGGACCATGGTATGAATGTCAAGGACCTACTGCTGAACAAGTACGAAAAGATGTATCTGAGTATATATCAAAAAATTCATCTAATATTAATTATCCTTTAACAAATGATATATTATTAAAAATTATTCCGGATAGTAGAAATGACTTTGGTTCATGGAGAGGATATGGAACATTTGGTGTGGCAAAAGAAATTGCTACTGAAGTTATGAATGAAATGAAAAAACGAGAAAATGCTTTAACTTTATTAAATAATCGTTTTACTCCATATTGTATGTATAAACTATATAATCCAAATAATGGTCTAATGATGATAAAAACTTCAAAAACAACAGTAATTGGGAAAAATAGTGCTATTGTCTAATGATTTTATAATTAGCACAAAACCAAGCATATGTATATTCTAATCCATCTTTTAAATTCGTAAATTTAAAATCTGGATAAATACTCTTAAATTTTTTATTGGTAACTGTTTTTTTCATACAACCATCGCTTTTTGTCGTATCCCAATTTATTTCATTTCTTGGAATTGACATAGTGTCAGAAAGTGTTTCTATAACTTCTTTTATCTTAAATATATGATTATTACAACAAATCAAGGGTTCTGTATTTTTATATTTCTCTCCAATTAATATTTCACAAATTATTTTTGCGAAGTCTGGAGCAAATAAAAATTGCCTCAATGGGCTTCCTGTACCATATGCTGTAAAATCTCCCCCAGGCGAGTTTCTCCTCCATTGTAGATTTTTATAAAATCTATGCATAACCATTGGTATTAGATGACCGTCTGTTAAACTAAAATTATCGTGTGGTCCATATAAATTTACAGGAACAACACAAATATATTCTCTTCCATAAGCTTTATTATAATTTTTACATTGAACTTCTAACATTCTTTTTGAATACGCATAACCTTCATTTGAAGGATGAGGAGGACCTTCGTGAATCATAGTTTCATCCATAGGAAATTTACTTGGTTTTTGTGGATAAATACATGAAGATAAACAAAAAATACCTCTTTGAATATTAAATTTATGGGCGGCTTCTAGTATATTTTGATTTATTGTCATATTATTATTAAACATTTCTACATTTTTATCCATATTTTTATAAAGACCACCTACATCTGCTGCTAAATGGATAATAGCGTCATAATTCTGACTACTAAAATAGGTTAGAACAGACATTTTATTTGTAAGTTCTACTCCATGATTACCTACATCTCTGTGTAGAAATATAAATTCATGTTCAGGATATTGATTTATAATATCCTTTATACATGACCCAACCATTCCTCTTCCACCTGTAACACAAATTCTCATATAAATAATAAATGAGTTACTCTTTAATTAATTATTTAAAGATAATTTTCTTTATTTTTATACATGGAATCCAGTGTAGAATATAAAACTATAGAAAATATAAATCACGCAAAATATAAAAATTTATATTATATTGATTCAAAATTTTATTTTTTAACAACAAAACATCATAAAAATATTAATATAAAATCAATTAAAACATTAGGAGGACCAGAACATTTTAGAACAATTCATCCAAGTAGATATACTCTTTCCCCAATTATAAAATATTTTGAAAATGAAATAGACTTGAATAATTATGTTTTGTCTTTAAACTTAAAAGAATTAACAAAACCTACATTGCGTTTTTCACATTATTATGACCATAATATCGCACATGGATTATATGATGCTTTATATCCTATATTTTTGTGTTATTTACGTTTTTTTACTGGGAATGAATATGATTCATTCAATATGTTTTTAAATACCTATATTGACCCACGCGGATGGCGTATGCCAGTAAATTATACTGCTACAAGAGATTGGGTTTTGAATGTGTTCAAAGATTTTTGTATGGGTGGTGAATTTATGTTAGTAGAAAATACAAATTTTAATATTAAATTCAATACCTTACTTGTTGGAGGTTGGCACGCAGGAATATCTTTTGTTAATAAACAATTTATAATGCCAGGGAAAAAAATATATGCCTTAGAAAAACTCAGAAATAGATTTTTAAAGGCATATAATATTTCTCCGTGTAACAAATCAAACAAACTTAAAATTTTGATAATTGATAGTAAACGTTACTCTGAAAAAGAAAAAAAGAATATAATTAAACTTCTTGTTGAATATTCACGAAAAGAAACTATAGAAACACAACTTATAAATTGGAAGAATGTTACTAGTTTTAAAGAACAGTTAAAAATAATGAATAATGCGGACATTCAAATTTCTTGTGCTGGTACGAGTATGTTAAATTTTCCTTTTTTAAAAGATAATTCTATTCATATTAATTTAGGTGTAAGCAATTTTTATCACACTTTACCTAAACCTTCATTAATGGAAACAAATATTTGTCTATTATCTAATAATATTACTTGTGAATTTTATGATATACATAAACACAAAATAGTTTTGTATAACGAAACAAAGACTTTAATTGATAAATGTATCAATAATTTAAAGAATGAAATATATATAAAATCAGTTCAACCTGATTATATAAACAAATGGCAAGACCTATGCAAAAAATATCCTATAGAAACACAAGGAATAATAGATAGAATGAATGGTGAAACAGAGCCTTGCTTAATTTTTTGTAGATTCCCTGATTTTTTAATATATGAATATGTTCCATATTATACTCATTTCTTAAACGGATTAAAGAATATACGTCATAAATTTTTATTATGAATATTTATCAAATATATCATGATAAAACCCTAATTCCTTCATTTGTTGAACAGCATATCAGAAACTTAAACCCTAATTATAATTATAATTTTATAAATTTTGACCAAGGAAAAGAAATTATTAAAACGGAATTTACAGATGAAACAATAAAGAATAAAATATTATATTGTATGGACAATTATCCAAGATATTGTCATAAATCAGATTTATTAAGATATTGTTTATTGTATATGTATGGTGGTGTTTATATTGACGTTGATTTAAAACCATTAATACCATTTAATAAAATGAAAATGACTGATATTGATTTTTTTACATCTTTTGGTCGTGGCGGACAACCAAGAATAGTAAATGGGATATTAATATACCCTATTACATCAAACGGAATATTAATAAGTAAAAAAGAAAATCCTATATTATTAGATTTAATTCATCATTCCGTTACAAACAAAAAACTATTTGATAAAAATCCAGAATATAGAGGAGAAAATGTGTATTATTTATATAACTATTTAAATGATAAATGTGTAAAAAGCAAAACTATATTTGAACCTTTTAAGAAAATAAATATAGATAATCAAAATATATATATGACTAACCATATATTAATACCAGAAAGAGGATTAGATTGTGTGGTAGATAAAAATAATATAATTATACACGCGAATGACCCAAATTATAGTTTTAAAAGACAAACTTCTTCCTTTATTTAATTCATACACAGTTTGTTTATAGTACAAGCTGTTATAATATTAGTTCTTATAACATTAGATATATCTTTAATCCATTTAAAACATTCATTTCGTGTTTTTATAATTACATTAATAGGGGTATTTTGAATAATATTTATTACTTCATTTAAATTTGTTGCGAAAAAAAAAGGCACAGGTATTTCAAATGTAGTTTTAAAATTTTCCATCTTAAATTTATCAGTTAAAATAATTGGAATACATCCATTAAATATTGCTCCATATATTCTAGTAGTTTCAAGTCCTACATTTCCTTCAGGACAAAAAGCAAAAACAGAATTTTGATACATTATTGTAGTTTCAAACGCTCCTGTTCTTTTTACAAAATTTGGTTTTATAAATGAAAGTTTTTCAATACATTTTAGTCTATTATTTTTTGGAGTCCCACTATAACACCATCTATATTTTTTTTTATCTATTGAAATATGATTAGTTCTATAGTATTTTTTATCCCAAGAATGATATCCAAGGGGTAAATACTTAATAGATGGTTTATTTTCACCACCAAATTCTTTTTTATATAAAAATTTATGCTGTCTATATACTAATTTTACTTTATTAAAAACATGAATATATTCTGGTCTCGCACCTGTTTCATCTGATAAATGTAACAAAACGGTTGGTTTTAAATGAACTACTACATGATTAATATAATTTACATCATATTCATTAGAACTATATGCTAATATAGTACATCCATTTATTAATCTAAAATCAAAATATTTTGGAATAGATAAAAATTCTATATTATTATTATTACTACCATCATCTGTTAATACATCAGTTATATATTCTGCTTCAATGTCTGGCCCCCATATTTTATTAACATCAACAAACCAAGAAGGTTCTTTTCTACATCTTAAAAATAAAAACTTAATCTTTTTGGATTCATTAAATTTTTTTAATTGAGCATTAAAATTTACATTTTCGTTGATTACAAATTTATCCATTAAATCTAATGTATTTGTCGTCATTAATATATATTAACATATCTCTATTTTTTTATATATATAAACACATATTTATATATATATATATATTATCAATGATAAGATATATATATTTTTTTGAAAATGAGCAAGAAGGTATATGGCAGAGTGCCAAAAATTTTTTTGACAAATATTTCAATACTACTCAAAATATTTTAATTATTGGTCAAAAAATATTTGAAGGATTTAATTATTTACCTATAATAACCAGTAAAGATTATGATAAAAAAATTCTGGTTATATTTGAACCAATCAAAAATTTGTCACAATATAAACTTTGTTACAAAATTATAGAAGATTATAACAAGTATAATTTATATCTGTTTGGATGTGTTGAAAATAAACCTGAAGAAAAAAAAATAAAGTTTCCACTTTATATGATGGAGAGATTTCCTATATACGAAAACCCTGATATGTATTTCATAAAAGCAAATAATTTTATAAAAAACACGGATATATTTTCAAAGAATTTTTGTTGTTTAATTAACAGTTGGGATCCAGATAACCATAGAACGAAAATGCATAATATTTTAAGTCAAATTAAAAATATACATTGTCCGGGTAAGTTATTGAATAATTGCAGTAATCGTAAATTAAACGCATTGGGCAAACCATCATATCTTAATTATTTTATATTTAATATATGCTCTGAAAATTATGATAATAATACATATAACGGTTATATAACTGAAAAACTTATGGATTGTTGTCTGGGTGGAGCTATACCAATATATGCTGGTTGGTTTGATGAATATGACGCAAAAATATTCAATAAAAACAGAATTATTTTTTATAATTCTAGAGATGAAGCATCGTTTGAAAAGGTTTACAATCAAATTAACGAATTACTTGAAGATAAAGATAAATTAATAACTTTTTACAAACAACCTATTTTTTGTGATACAGCAACAGAGACAATTCAAGAATTAATACAAAATATAAAAAAATTAACTTATAATAATAACTAATTAAAAAGCTTTTTATATTATTCTGTATATGAAAAAAATATGGTACGCACCAAATGGATTTGAAGCTTATGGAGAAGAAGAAATAACTGCTGTAGGTGATTGTCTTAAAGACGGATGGTTGGCAGGATTTGGCAATAAGTCTATAGAGTTTGAAAAAAAAGTATCTAATATTTTTGGAAAAAAATATGGATTGTTTGTAAATTCAGGAAGTTCTGCTTGTTTACTTTCTCTTGCATGTTTAAATTTACCTGAAAATTCAGAGGTTATTACTGCCGCTTGCGGATTTTCTACTACTGTTGCCCCTATGATACAATTAAAATTAAAACCTGTTTTTGTGGATGTAGATTTAAATACATATCAAGCAAACAGATTAGAAGTTTTAAAAGCTATTACAGAAAAAACTTCTGCTATTATGCTTCCCAATTTAATTGGTAATAAACCTGATTGGAAATTTATTAAGGAACATTTGAAATATATGGGTAGAGAAGATATTTATTTAATAGAAGATTCAGCTGATACTATTTGTAAAACAGAAGAAACCGATGTTTCTACTACAAGTTTTTATGCTAGTCATATTATAACAGCAGGAGGCATGGGAGGTATGGTTATGTTTAATGATATAAAACATAAAAAACGTGCTCTTATGATAAGAGACTGGGGTAGAATAGGAGATAATAGCGAATGTATGGATGACAGATTTAATCATAAAGTTGATGATATTCCCTATGATTATAAATTTTTATATGGAGCACTAGGTTACAATATGAAATGTTGCGAAATGTGTGCTGCTTTTGGATTGATTCAACTTAAAAAATTTGATAAATTTAAAGATATTAGAAGAAAAAATATTGAAAGGTATTTACATAATCTTAAAGATGTTCCAGAAATCATTCTTCCAGATGATTCTATCAAACCTAATTGGATGGCCATACCTTTACAGTATAATGATAGATTAGGTTTATTGACATTTTTAGAAAATAATAATATTCAAACACGTGTTACATTTGCTGGAAATATCACAAGACATCCTGTTTATAGAGAATATCTTCAAGACTTTACAAACTCAGATTTAATTATGAAAAATGGATTTTTATTAGGAGCACATCACGGTATAAATGAAAATGATGTTGATTATGTTTGTGATAAAATTAAAGAATATATAAATTTAAATAATTAATATAATAAAAACATTCAAATATACTAATATATATGAATGTTTTGAATGAAGATACTTTTTCCTTTTTTAATACTAAAAGTAACTTAAGTTATTTTGGTGACTGGATAAATAACATTGATTATTATAAACAAAAATTTAATAATAAATTAGAAGGACTTGATAATAAATTTGTTGTGATTGATAATTTTTTAAATGAGAATATTATAAATAGAATTGTTGATACTTTTCCTGAAGATTATAATAATAAAAAATGGTTTTACTATGAAAATCCATTAGAAGTAAAATATTTGAATTCTAGTATAAATACATATCCTGAAACCTTAAAAAAGTTATATTATGTTTTATCAACTGACTATATGGTTAATATTTTTTCACAAATTACAGATATCAAAGATTTAGAGTATGATAACACATTATATGGAAGTTCTATACAATCTATGCCAAGATATGGACGTTTAAATATGCATTTAGATTACGAAAAACACCCTCTTTTAAAAAATAAAGAAAGACGATTGAATATTATATTGTATCTAAATAAAACGTGGAAAGATGAATGGAATGGTGATACTGAATTGTGGAATACTGATATGACAAAATGTGTTATGTCACAAAAAATAAAATATAATAGTGCTATTATATTTGAAACAAATAATACTTCTTGGCATGGAGTACCCAAAAAAATATTGTGTCCTGATAATATGTCACGAAAAACTATAGCATATTATTATATTTCACCATTAACAGAAAAATCTACTAATTGTAAAAACAAATATGGTGCTGATAAACGTGGTTATAGAAATAAAGCAGCTTACATAGCAAGACCAGGAGATAATCATGCAAAAAAATTAGATAAAATATATAAAATTAGACCATATAGGAGAATTACAAAAAAAGATATGGAAGATATATGGCCTGAGTGGAATAAAGTTGATTATTAAACAAAAATAGATGATGATAAGGAGAAATTAGTTTTGTTTGAACAAGATGATGCTTTATTGCGTTCGTTTGATGTCGTAGAAATTTATGCATTAACGGAACATGATGGTATAAAAATTGTTGCTGGGACGAGGACGAGGAGGAGGAGGAGCAATATTATAAGAATATTGAACATAATTTTGTTTTCCTAATAAAGAGGCAATTGTAGAAAATCCTGAACCTGGTATAGCATTTATATTTTTTGAATAATATATTAAATAAAAATCTATTAATGTATTTTTTATGTATTCTTTTTTTAATAAAGTATCTTTTAAATATCTATCTCCCAGATGTATTTTTTTTGTATTATAATATTTTAATAAATGATACTTTTTCTTTAATTCTAATGCTAGTTGCGTAGAATCTGTAACTAATACAGTAGTTTCTTTTATTATTTTGTTTTTATCAATTATATTTATTACATTTTGTAATAGTGTGGTTTCTATCCTATCGTTAAGTATTAACTTATCGCCTGCACGTATGTGTAATACACTATATTTATTTTTTTCAACATCTAATTCTTTAAAAACATCATCTATTTTATTTTTAAATGTTTGGGTTGGTGTAAATATTTTTTTAATAATATTATATTGGTAGGTATTTATTGGTCCATAATTATGAGGATAATTATAAAAACCTGAAGTCAATATATTCATATTTTGTTTTGAATAAAATAACTTTTCTAATTCATTGTTAATACTATTATAACTCATTGGAGGTAATAATTCTAAAACATCTTTATTTTTTTTTAGCTTTTCATCATTATTATCAATATAAAATTCACTATTTTCAAAAAACGAAAACATTTCATGACTATCTTTATTTATATAAAATTTATAATTATGTTTCTCGCAAAAGTTAATTAAAGCCAAACATCCTCGTATAAAATCACCTAATCCTGGACTTTGTTTATTAGTTTTACAATTTTCAATATATGAAGTAATACAGTAATTTGAATTCATATTTATAATTAAGAAAAGAAAATAAATTAAATATTTTTTAATATATTTTTATATTTAATATTATTGAAATTAGAATTATTATATTCAGGAAATTCATTTTTATTTTCTATAATGAAATCAATTTCATCGATATTTTTAGTATATAATAAAAATATATTTTCAATTGCTTTTAAATAAATATTATCATTGATTATTATATTATGTTTAAAGTTATAGTGTTGTTTATCAAATTTAGAATGAGGTAATTTGTGTTTACCTACGAAATATTGTTCAGGATAATCATATGAAAATTTATAATTATAATTTAAAATATTTAATATTTGATTTGAACAATGAACAAATATAGCAGTTGATGGATGTGCTTGTGTAAAAAACAATTCATTGTCTCTATATTTTAATATATAATCACTTACAATTACATCACATAATTCTTCTTTTTTTTTCAAAATATCAATACATTTTTTAAAATGTTTTTCATACTCAAAATCAATTAAATTATTTTTATATTTATTAATAATATCAGGCAAGGTATTACCTGAATCTATCAATTTTTCTATTATATTTTTATTAATATATTTATTAATATCATTTTCATGTCCTCCTCCCGTTAATCCAGCACCTGGTTCAGGTGATATAAGTGCCCAGTAAGAAGAATTATATATATATGGGAATGAGATTTTAATACAATTTTTATTTAAATAAGACAATATATTATTTTCTATTGAAATATCTGTTGAATATATTCCCCATTTTAAATCAATAGGTTGATATAAAAAAATATCCGCTGTTTTTAGTATATCAATTGGTAATTCGTGTTCATTCACTAACATTACATAATTTTGAAAAGAATGAATAAAAACCTTTACATTTATAGATGTAAAAAATTTTTTTAAAAAATAAGAAATTCCCACACTTTGACAATTAGAATAAAAAACAATATTAAGAGAAGTGTCACGACTGAGGACCTCCATATAATATATTTTAGATATCTATTTTAAATAATAACTTATATTATATAATATAATGGCCGATAGAGAAAAAAAAATAGCTAATCCACATTCATTTAAATTTTGGGATAACTATATGAAAAATATTCCAATACCATGTAATAAAAAAACAATTTGGGCTGAAAATTATACAAAACTGTCTATTCTTTTAATTGAACCTAGAAAACACGAATGGTTAGAGGGTACATTATATAATTTAGCTCATATTTATGGAGGTACAGATACTCAATTATATATATTTTATGGCAATGAAAATTACGAATATTTAAATAATATTATTAAAGATTGGAAAAATGTTAAATTAGTCCCACTTAAATTATTGGGTTATAATAATGATTTAAAACCACATCCATATGGATTTTGCTCATTATTTTGTAATACTAATTTGTGGGAAAAAATAAATAGTGATTATGTTCTTACAACCACTACAACATCTTTATTGAGAAGAAAAGTAGATGATATATTTTTCGAATATTCTTTTGTTGGTGCTCCGTGGAAAAATGTTTCTGATGACAAATGTGTTGGAAATGGTGGTTTTTCGTTAAGAAATATAAAAGATATGATTGAGGTTTGTAAAGAAATAAATTATGATATAGAATATAATACAAGAAAGGTACTAGAAGATACGGTGATTAATGAAAAATTAAGAATTAACAAAAAAAAAATACCAAGTAAATATATTGCTTCTCAATTTTCAGTTGAAACTATTTTTAATGATAATCCAGTAGGTTGTCATGCTCCACTTAGATATTTTGAAGTAAAACTATTAGAAAAATTAACAATAGAATTTTAAATAAAAAAATAATTATTAAAAAATAATATAATTATTTTTAATTTTTTTTAATACCATACATCTTTTACAGAACTATCATATAACGGGTTAGCACACACATTATAAAATTTGGGTATTTGTTTCAAATACTGGTGCAAATTATTAGTATTTCCTCTAAATAAAGAAATCCATAAAGAAACATTTGATGTGTTACAAATAACATATTTACATCTAGACATAATTATTACAATTGCCAAAAAATATAATGAATATTTGAAATTGTCATTTTTATTTAAACTATATTCTAATATTGTTTTCGAATGTTTCATGTGTCTAATTTCATCATTAAAAATTAAATTGTTAGTGAATATGTTTTTGGCATAATCGAAAAATTCGGTTTCATCACTTTGTAACAAAAATCTAATATTATTTTCATTATTTGTAATGTTCTTTGCTTTATCACAAAATATATCATATTCTGGGACACCTGTTTCAACAAATTTATCTAATCCTCTAAAAAATACACAACAAGTATTCTCATAATCTATTTTGTATTTTTTTTCCATCGCACTTATAATATTTTTAACCTTATCACTTTCACTAAAATATTTACTTATATATGGTGTCAGTTTATCAAATATTAATGTTTTATAAGGTAAAATAAACATTCCGGTTTCCACCTTTGTTCCCTTTTCATATACAATATCAACGTTCTTATTATATGTTTTTTTAAAATATTCAGAACCTATATCACTGTTTTTTTCTGCGTTTTTATAAAGTTGAAAGGTATTTCTTGTATCTAGTTCGACGTTTGTATTTTTAAAATGTGCTATACTTTCAATTAAATCAACTAAACATACCGTGCAATTTGAAAAAAAACCAGCGTTATGATTAACAATACATCTATATCCATCATTATATTTTGTAACAATACCTCTATTAAATGTTTTATATTCCATTTAATAAAGATAATTATTTAGCCTTTAAATATTATTTTAGTTGATATAACTTTATCACCCAAAATAGTCTCTAATAAATCTGTATTTAATAATCCACAAAAACTAGATGATTTCATTATATTATATTCAATATCTTTCTTATAATTTTTTTTATACCAATCTAATAAAACAGATAACTTTATTGGTTCTGGATTTACAAAATTCAATATTCCTTTTATATTCTTTTCTAAAATTGTTGAAATCAATAAAGGGAATAAATTTGGTAAATAAGTAATATTTACATATTGTTCATGGACACTTTCTAATCTAGTTAGCATTTTATTCATAAAACACTTAGGATTTTCAGTTAAGGATATTGGATATTGTATTCTCAAATATAAAACATTGGAATATAACTCTAGACTATCTTCTAATATATTTCTACACTTTAAGTAATACTTGTTATTATTTTTCTCAATTATGCTTTTTTCATTATATGTTATTAAATTAGGTTGGTTCTTATCATCAAATAATCCGTTAAAAACAGAACCTGAACCCAATAATGTCAAATGAATATTCATTTTGTTTGTAATTTCACATAACTTTAATGTGTCTATAACATTTACATTAAATGTTTCTTCTTTATTTTCATCACACCATGAAATTGTCGGCCTACCAGATATACCGGCAGCACATATCACATATTTTGGTTTGTATAAATTTAATTTATGTTCTATTTCATCATAGTTATTTAATCTAGTATCTAGAGTAATAAAATTTTTATCTTGATTTTCTAGATATTTTTTTATTTCACTGCCCAAGAATCCTGTAGAACCCATTAATATATAATCAACTGGTTTTGTAAATTTACTATTTGTATCTTTATCAGATAATATGTATTTATTATTCCACGGAATATCCAGATTTATATATGGATCATTATAATTAATATTTACATCCTTATTTACATCATATTTTCCTCCTAATTGATAAAGTAATTGGGTATCGTCCTCTAATGATATAAAAAGATGACCTTTATTAGCAGGAATAAATATATGATTATTTTCTTCACTATCCAATACATATTTTTTATATGTTATTTTATCATCTGTAAAATCAATAACGTAATCAATTATTTTACCAGATAATACCGTTACATATTTTTCATAAGGTGATTTATGTATTCCTCTCAAAACATTTTTTTTACTTTTGGATATAAATTGTTGGCAAATTATAATATCTGTTTTTAACTTCATATTAAAACCACGATTATCTTTATATTTACTTAATTTATCAACTACGGGAGATAATGAGACTTTTTTAATTGTATTAGTTTTTTCCCATTCTATAATTTCATCAAGTTGTTCATAAAAATTATTTATTGGAGACCAACCTAGCTTTTTTAATTTATCAAAGTTGACATTATATCTAGTATCATTAAAAGGTCTGTCTTTTATAAATGTAATTTTTCCTTTACCTACTGCTTTAATTATATAATTAGCTAATTCTAATATATTTATAGGGTTTTCAATTCCTATATTATAAATACTATTGAAATCTCCCTTTTCAATCAATGTTAAAACAGCGCTATTTACATCATTTGTATGAATAAAATCTCTTACTTTTTTACCAGAACCATGTATAGTTAATTCTTCATCTTTCAAAGCCTTTGATATAAATAGAGGTATAACTTTTTCATGGTATTGTTTTATTCCAAATACATTATTACATCTTACTATTAATATGGGCATTTTGAATGATAGTTTATAACTATTAATTATCATTTCTGTTGATGCTTTTGTGGCAGAATAAGGATTTGTTGGATTAAAATTTGAATCTTCGGTAAATACTACATCTTTAAGTGATTCTCCATATATTTCATCAGTACTGAAATGTATCATTTTAATTTTTTTATTATAAAATCTTAGCGCCTCTAATATTATTGTTATAGACAAAACATTATCCTTTAAAAAACTATTAATGTAATGATATGAGTTATCTACATGCGTTTGTGCGGCATAATTAATAATTAAATCAATATCATATTTTTTAAATATTTCTATAAAATCGGTTGTAATTATATCTTTGTTTAAAAAAATTACATTTTCTTTGTCAATTATTTCATTTATATTTTTTAGATTTCCGGCATAATTTAAACAATCTAAAATAACCATTTTATTAAATAAATGTGAATGATTAACACAAAAATTAGATCCAATAAAACCACATCCCCCTGTAACCAAAACATTTGTATTTTTTAGAAATTCTAAACTCATTATTTATATTTATTAAATATAAATATGTTTAAATAATTTTTTTTTAATATCTCCAAACTAAGTTTTTTGCTTCAGGAACATGACTCCACGTTTTCCAATCTGTATAACACAGGCTATATTTATCTCTCATATTATTAGTAAAAAATAATTGATTATTTTTCCAATCTATGTTATTATAATACAAAATAAAAGTTATTGAACAATCTTCTATTGTGTAAGGATAACTATTTGTGTATTCATCATAATGAAAAATATTGAATTTTATATTTTCCATATGATTTACAACTATTTTACACGATTTATTAGATAAATAATATATTGTACCACACGGTCCTATTAGATTAGGTCTTTTACAAATTTCCTTTAAATAGCTTAAAGAAATATTTTTTAAATTATGAAGAGGATTATTAAAATCATCAGGATGCAAAAGATAATAGTTATACATGAATAAGTCATTAACTGTTATTTTTAATTTTTCTTTATCTGCTTTATAGTCCCCTGGTTGCGGGTTTTTTCCTTCAAAATCACACTTTTTACTTTGTAAATATTTTATCAAATTATTAGAATTAAATACTACATCATCCCCACAACATAAAATACCATCTTCGATGTCAAATATTTCTTTTGCATATTTTATACCTAAAATTCTTTTTTTAAGTGTATGTAAATAAGAATCTTCACATTTTACCGTCAATACTCTTTTTTCTTTATCATAAATATAAGGTTTATCTATAAAAAGATTTCCACATAAAATTACAACCTGCCAATCATCAATATAAAAATTTTCAAAATTTTTTTTTATTCGTGTACTTAAATACTTTTGACAAGATAAAACTAATATAATACCTTTCATACTTTACAATAGTTATAATAATAATATTTATATTATAATTATTATTATCTTATAGTAGAATTATACAACTTTAAATTACTTCCTTGTCTAATCAAGTAATCTTTTGGCCAAAAAATATTAAATCCTCCTATATAAGTCGATAACACATCTATTTTTGTATCAATTGGTCCATCTATATCATTTTTTTTTTCAAAATAATCTAAAAATTTACAAATTGATTTATACTTCCATATTATGGCTTCCGTACATCTATTTATATTTTCTTTATAATATTTGTCATTATTTTTTATTATTGGCTTTGTTTTTGGAAATCCATGTATTTTAAAATAATGGGGCAGACCCTCACCTATATTCAGAATATCTAAATTTTCTATTGAATTTATATCTGTTAATATTTTACTTATCCTTTGTTCGTTAAAATTATTAATAAATATTGCGTCTGATTCTAATATTAAAAAATTACCTTCGCTATAAGTTTCTCTTATTTTCTTTAAACAAAAAATCCAATTTAAAAATAAACTTATTTCTCCGTTTGTTAATGGTTTATCATTCATGTTTCTACTGTGTTTTTGCATTGTCCAATCACTTTTACAATATTTTTCTCTTATTTCAGGTGTTATATCAGATTTCCAACAATAATTAAAATAATGTATATTTAAAAAATCGTATAATTTATTATTTATTACTTGCTTTAAAAAAATTTTATATCTTTCAGGTTCATTTTTTTTTGATATTATAACAAATGTTTCTAATTTTTCTTCCATTTATATTCATTCTCAATTTATATTTAAATTATAATAATTTAAAAAAATTACTTATTAATTATTTATATTATATGCTAAATTTATATCATTCAAAAAAAATAGATACTGTTGATATTTTAAATATCAATAAGGCAAAAGAAGTATTAAATAACAGAAAATGTATTGTAATTACAGGTGTTACAGGTCAAGATGGAAGTCATATGATAGACTATTTACTTAAAAATACAACGGATTATATAATATTTGGTGGAGTTCGCAGGTTAAGTATATACAATCATAAAAATATTAAACATGTAAATGATAATAGATTTTACCTTATTAATTTTGATTTAACAGATAGTCATACAATAAATTCAATATTTCAAAATTTAAATCCTTCTTATTTTATAAATTTTGCCGCACAAAGTTATGTTGGGTCTAGTTGGGATTTTCCAGAACAAACATGGACAACTAATTCAACATCTATTATTCATATACTTGAAAGTTTGAGAAATCATTGTCCTAGTTGTAAATTATATCAAGCTGGTTCAAGTGAAGAATTTGGAAATGTTTCTTATTCTCCTCAAGATGAAAAGCATCCGTTAAAACCTAGAAGTCCTTATGGTGCTAGTAAAGTTGCTTCTAGAGTTTTAATTAAAACCTGGAGGGAATCATATAATTTATTTGCTATACAAGGATGGTTATTTAATCATGAAGGAACAAGAAGAGGTGAAGAATTTGTAACTAGAAAAATTACAAAAAATGCAGCACATATAAAATTTTGTCTTGAAAATAATATAAATTTTAATCCATTATCTGTAGGAAATATTTATGCTAAGCGAGATTGGAGTGATGCTGAAGATTTTGTAGATGGTGTATGGAAAATGTTAATCAATGATACACCAGAAGAATATGTTTTATCTTCTGGAGAAACACATACTGTAAAAGAATTTATTACCACTGCTTTTAAAGAATTAAATATTGATGGAGTATGGGAAGGTAAAGATTTGGAAGAAAAATTTTATACTAATGTGAAAGATGGAAAAAAATTATTAGTACAAATAGATGAGAAATTTTATAGACCGGCTGAAGTAGAATTATTATTAGGAGATTCATCATTAGCCAGACAAAATTTAGGATGGGAACCACAATCCAATTTTTCTGATTTAATTAAAAAAATGGTAAATCACGATTATAAAGATATAATAACAAAGAGCAGAGGAAAATAAATTAATTAAAAATTATATTAAACCTAATATTTTAATATAATTAATGACAATACCAAAAATAATACATCAAATATGGATTGGACCTAAGACACCACCTGTTAAATTCATGAACACTTGGAAACACAAACATGAAACCGAAGGATTTCAATATATACGTTGGACCGAAGAAGAAATAAAAAAGAGAGGATTTAAAACTCAATTGCAAAATAAAATAAATGATATGGACGAAATTAATGGTAAAGCTGATATACTTAGATGGGAAATATTATATGAATATGGCGGGTTTTTTACAGATGCTGACGCTTACTGTATTGAACCAATTACACATCTTATTGAAACATACAAAGCGTTTGCTGGTTATGAAAATGAAAAAGTACGAGGAAGTGGATGGGCTCCTAATGGACAGTATAATGACGTTCTTGCATCAACACACCCTTTAATTGCTACTGGTACAATGGCATTTCCACCGAAACACGAATTACCCAAATTAGCTATTGAATGGATAAAAAATAATGATGTAAAAGTATCAAGTACAGGGAAAAGAGCATGGAGAACGGTAGGTCCTGGATTATTAACTAGATTATATTGGAGTAAAAAATGGGAAGATATTACTATATTACCAAGTTATTATTTTTTACCTAAACACGTGTCTGGTATAGAATATATTGGTCCGGAGAAAATATACGCATATCAAGAATGGGGTTCAACAAAACAAAATTATAATAATATGAACAATATTAATTTACCAGCTAATTATATAAAACCAACAAAAATTATAAATATTATTATTTCTTCTCATGACGCAAAAGCACACGAAATATCATCTATTTTACAATATATAATTAAACATTTTAATACAGACATGTTTTTTAAAATTATATGGATAAATGATAATTCAGATATAATTCATACAAAATTATTACAAAAATATATTCAAGAGCACGAAAATAAATATAGATTTGTAGAATTTATATATTCAAAAAATAATACTACACTTGGAAAAGAATATACAATAAATGAAAAAAATAAACTTGGTGATGTATCGTGGGCAATAGATGTTAGAAATAACAATATTACTAATTTGTAATTATAGTTCAATCATTTTTTTAAAACCTTCTAATCGAGTTTTCCAATCCCATTTTACTTCTATTGCTTTTCTACCATTCATTCCATATTTTACTATTAATTCTCTATTATTATATAAAAACATTAATGCCTTTTTTAGGCTTTGCTCATTTTTATTTATTATTATACCGGTTGGATTATTAGGTAAAGTATTATAAACAGAACTAACAATTCCTACATTAGTTGATATCCAACAACGACCACAACTTGAACCTTCTAATATTTGATTAGGGGTCCCTTCGCAAGTACTGTAACAAATAATTATGTCTATATTATAAATATATTCAGGAACTTCATTATGGGGTATTTGTTTAATTTGTTTATCTAATGGGCAAAATTCAAAATTCGCGGATAAATCTGATATATATTGTTTTATTTCAGCATATCCTTTTTGAATACCACTTACTTTTACATCACTATTTCCTATCCAACCTATTTTTAATTTTTTTTTTGTTAATATATCATTTTCATATGGCTTAAATTTAAACATTCTTGTATCTACACCATCCATACAATAATCATTTGCTTTATCCTTTGTTTCTTTGGGAAATTTTTCGTTTAAGTTTTTTTTTATATGAGGCGATGCGTACAAATATCCGTCACAATATTTCAGCCAAATTTTCATGTTATTACAAACATTATTTCTGACTGATTGTAATGATGGAATAGTATTTATTTCTCTCCATACAAAATTATCATACATACACAAATATATTTTTGCATTATTGTATTTTTTTATATATTCTATCTCGTTAATATTAAATGCCCCCGAAGGAAAAAATAAAATAATAATAAAATAATGTTTTTCCTCAATATGCTTATTTGTTTGACGTAAATTATAAATAGTTTTCAGCCTTTTTTTATAGTCAAGTGTTGTTAAAATATCTATATCATGTTCTTTAATGTTAGATTGTATTTTCTTTGCTATATTATGAAAACTCCAATTATACATATCAATTACTAATAATATATTTCTTCTTTGATTACTAATTCCATCGCCAATTGATCCCGAAAACATATATAATTATATAATTTATTTTTTTTATATAATTATTCCGCATATTTTTTTATTATTTTACCCGGTATTAAATCATCTCTAATTTTATCTAATTTTTTATAACATTTATTTATTGTTACTTCGCTTATTTCACTAACATTATTTACATTTTTTTTACTAACATTTAAGTTACAAGTTTGAGCTACAAAATATACTATACCGGCAGCAACAGAATGCGGTGTATTTTCAGGTATAAGATTATTTTTCTCTATTTTATTTGCTACAAATTTACATACCATTGTTAATTCCTTGTTCAAATTTAACCTGCTACAATATCTTTCAATAAATGCTGTTGGTTTGGTTTGATGAAATTTTGTTTTGTCAATATTTGTACTGTATTCTTCCATTTTATTTAATAAATTTACAGCATTTTTACATCCTTTTGTAGCACTAGTATTATCCAATACAAAGACTGTTGCTATTTCTTTTGCGGTTCGAGGATAATTATGTATTCTTCCAGCAATATAAACAGACGCTGCTATAATTCCATCCCGGTTACATCCACGAAATGTTTTCATTTCAGATAATTTTTTATGTTGTCTCAAGGCTTCGTCAATTATAATCTTGGGAATTCCAGCATTATTTGATAATGTTTTAATTTTTTGAAATTCATCATATTGTGCTTTTTCTTTGTATGGCATTGATTGCCACTCTGTATATCTTCTAATTTTTCTCATTTCATACGATGACCTACCGTTACAAACAACCTTACATCCATAAGACGATTCTTTTAATAAAGGATTAATAGGCATACCACACCTTGTTGGGTCTACCATATTACTATCATCTGCTCCATAATATCGCCATTCTGCTGCTTGGTCCAAAACATCTTTATATATTATACCACATTTGGGATTTGTACAAGTAAGTAATTTATTTTGTGTATATGCTACTGCCGAATTACATAAATCACACGAATCTCGTTGTTTTTGTTCTTGTTGGGAGTAATGTAATTCCAACTGTTTTGTTATACCTAATTCTTCATTATCAAATGCTCCCCATAATTTTTTCAAATTCTTCTTCTTTTTGGGTTTTCTTTTTGTCTGATTGGTTTTTGCCATATTCGTTGCCATTAGTTTAATATATATTTGTTTGTTTTTAATTCAATTTTATAATATATATATTTATCATATGGGTAATCAAAATGTTAAAGCCAGTTCTTCAAATCCTCAAGGAATTCCCGATGAAGTAGATAAAGAAACAGAAGATATGAAATTTGAAAATACAATTAATTATATAGCAGCTAAATACATCACAAGTGCAAGTTTTACAGATTTACAAAATCTACATAAACCAGATTATTGTAATAAAATTCTAATATTAACATCAAAGGTTATACAAAAATATTTAAACGACATGGATATTTCTTATTTAGCCCAGAAGACTGAAAAAGGTATTGAAATTAATAAAATGGATAAAGCAAACATTTTATTTTTAAATAAAGATGATTTAGAAAAGATTGATGTTAAATCACACGTAAAGAAAAAAAGAATGTGTATTGGTATAGCAAAATTTTATATTAAAATAGCTCACTTATTCGCAGCTATTGCGATGACTATTAATCCTAGATATACTTATATTGATTCTAATGGAGAAAAACAAACTTTACATTTTGAACAAAGGGGTGATATCCCCAAAGGTGTCAAGTTAACCACAGCTTATTCTAATTTATGTTCATCTAGAATTGACGCTATTAAACTAAGACAGAATACAGAAAATGGATATATTGTAAAGGTAAAAAATTGTAATATGAATAAAAACGGCGAAGATGGGACGAAAAATCTAGGAGATGAACCAGGTATTCCTGAATTACAATCATTATATTTTGATGATTATAACTTTACCGAAGGTAAATATATTGGTGTAACAGATGAAGGAATGGAAGTATATATGAAAGATTTGGAAACGTTTTGGACAGCATTTTCTGGAGGAAAATCTTTTCCTAATAAATTTGGTATTATTATTGATAATATGCCCGATGAAGAAGAACAAACTATTTCTAATTTTTTTTCACAAAAAATAGGTAAAGTCAACTCTGTAGAGAAAAAAAATGGTCTAGTATATGTTACTTTCGAAAAAGCTAAAAATAAAGACAAATCTTTGAAAACGGACTTAACAGTTGGTGACTTAAAATTAAATATATCTAGTTGGGATATTAATAGTTTCTCAGATATACCATTATTTGATTTTCATTCACAAGCTTTATGTACTAATCCTGACTTGGGGTGGCAAGACCCTTATAGAGGTAGTCCCAATGATAAATTATTTAAACAATATGCCGAACATGTAAAAATTATGATTGAAAAATCTCAAAAATTAGAAAAATCATTATTAACTATTATAAAACAAATTTTTTCATTTTGGGAAGACCCAAGAAAAAAAGAAAAAGTATTAACTATTAATCCTGAATTAAATGAAGAATTGTTAGATAAACTTATAGAACAAGGTAGAGAGAAAATATTGGCACTTTATATTGGTTGTGAAGAAGATTTTCAAAAAGGATTACAATTATTTCAAGCAATTATAGCAGCAAAAACTACAGAAACAGCAGAAAGAAGAAATAAGCTTTTAAAACAAAAAGCTGCTGAAATTCAACAAGTTGATATACCAAATCCTCAAATGGTAGGTGGAAAAAAGAAAAAAACAAGGAAAAAAAGATAAACATTATATATCAATAATAAGTAATGGAACAAACCACATTATTTATTATTGTATTCTATTCGGTTATCTATATATTCGTTGTTACTATTATATATTTGCGAAATGCTTATTTACAATATCAACTAGCATTAAGGGCTATTTCAGGATTTCCATTTTACTGAAAAAAAAGCACTATTTCAATTCTTCTTTTATATCTACTACTTTTCCTAGCTCTTTTTTGATTTTATGTTCATTTTTCTTGATTTCATCTTTGTTTACTCCTCCTGATACACTTTCCAACATTGTTTGCCAAATTTCTAATTCTTGTGGATTATTCATATAATCTGGGTGTTCTTTCTCCCACTCTGCCATCTTTTTGACTTGTTCCATTCCAACACTTTTTATACTAGTTGTTAATTTTATGTTATCTTTATCTTTTTCCCATTTATCATCATCTTTCACATAAAATTGCAATCTCTTTTTATCACTACAATGTATTGGTCGTTCTGTTGGTTCTAAATCGGCTAATTGTTTCATGAAGATATTTGCTATACCCTTGGCATATCCATTTTGTTTTGAATAATCCAAATCTTGCAAACTTACTGTTATATTTCTTACAAAATCCTCCAAATTCATCGCATTCTTACATTGTTCATTCAAATACATATTGATTGAGATGTTATTTGTATTGTTACAATTAGTATTCCCCGCAATTTTACCTATTGTTTCAACTAATTCATTTGTTAGTGAATTTGTTGAAGTTTGGGGCTTGTTTATATTTTCAATTTCTTTTTTCAACTTTTCAACTTCTAATTTTGCTTTTTGTAACTGTAAATGCTTTAATTCTTCATCAACAGATAACTTAGGTTCAGTCTGGGATGGTGCGGAAACATTGGAAACATTTTTGGAAACATTGGAAACATTTTTGGAAACATTTTTGGTAACATATGTAATTTCAATATTACATTTTTTTTGATGTTTCCACAGACCACCTCTCGTCTTAAATTTTTTTCCACATTTACAAATTTCTAATTTTGTATTTTCGTTTTTTTTCGTTTTTTCAGTTTTAAAACAAAGGGTGGCGGTTTTGTGTTTCCTAGATATTTGTTTTAAATGTTTTTTTGTATTTAAATGCCTAAAGTAATCTGTTTTTTTTGGTGTGTTATAGTTACAACATTCGCAATTATAATTCACTTTTTGTTTATCAGTCTTAATTTTTGTTTGTCTCTTTTTCTCTTTTTTCATTCTATTATATGGAAACATAAAAAAACGCCTTTATATACCTTTTTTTCAAACAAAAAAAAAAGTTCAGTCACAAAATATTTTATCAGATTCTGATATTTTCCTACATTGTGCTTTGAAGTCAAAAGTACCCCTTTTTTCCGAAAAAACTATTTCACAATTTTGCATTTTGGACATTTTCAGAAATGTCCAATTCTGAATATATAGGGAAAAGATTCCTCAAAAAAAGCGTCGAACACTTTTTTCAGTACTTATAGCTTGATATTTTTATTATCCGTTACATCTTCAATACTTTGTATTAACTTTGTATTGTAAATTAGGTTTCCTGTTGGTTTATAAGTAGAAATATCTTTATAATTTTTATTATTCCCTTTCTTTAAAATTCCCTTTTTCACTTCTTTTGAACCATTTTTCAATAAAAGACTATTTATGTTCCCATCATCTTCTTTCTTATTTTTTTTATTTACAACTCTACCATATGAATCCACTGATACTCCTGTTTTCTTTTTGATTTGTGCTCTTTGATAATGTGGAACATAATGTTGCCATGATATAAATAATAAATTAGGATGTGTATATTTAATCATAAATCCATTGTCAATTAATTTTTCAATTACATACGATGTACATTCTACCATATTATATCTAGGTACTCCAAGAATAAATTCAGGTAATACAAAAAAGGTGAATTTATCACTATTACGCATTCTTGAAGTAGCCTTTATCTTTTTATGCACTCTTGCTAAAACTCGTTGATAAATTTTAATCTTATGTTCCTCTGATTGTTGTTTTTGTTTATATAATTCATCCATGTTTAATTTTTCATTAAAATCTTCTTCCATTTATTTTTTATTAGAAAAAAACAATTAAAAAACTACGATTATTATTATTTAATGACAATAAAACACTTAGTACTTTCTGGCGGTGCGTATAAAGGATTTTATACAATCGGAGCTTTAAAATACCTGAATGATAACAAATTTTATGAATTGGAAAATATTGAAACGATGTATGGTACTTCAGTTGGGGCATTAGTCGCAGCTATTTTATGTTTAAAGTTAAATTGGGATGATTTATATGAATATTGTATTAATAAACCGTGGGAAAAAGCTTTTAAATTTTCAGTAGAATCATTATTAGATATAATAAATAAAAAGGGGTTTATAAAACAAGAGTTTATAGATGGTATATTCGAAAATTTATTAAAAGGTGCTGGATTACCCAAAGATATAACATTAAAACAATTATATGACTATTCAAATATTGATTTATATATTTTTGTTGTAAATCTAACAGAATTTACATTAGAAAGGTTTTCTTATAAAACACATCCAGACATGTTATTATTAGACGCAATATACATGACTTGTTCTTTACCATTCATTTTTCAACCTAAATATATAGGAAATAATTGTTATATTGATGGAGGTGTAATAAACCCATATCCTATGAATATTTGTATTAAAGATTTGGAAGAAATAAACCCTGATATTGATAAAAAAGAAATATTAGGGTTCAAAATAATAGATGATAAATTAGAATTAGGCGCTCCATCTTCTTCCATATTTCAATTTGGATTTTATATGATATATCGTTTAATAAAAGAAAATTATAACTATCTTTATGAAGAGAAAATACCGTATGAATTGATAATACCATCATCATTAATGAGTACAGAAACCGCAACAAAAATAATAATTTCAAAAGATGAAAGAACGAAATTATTAGACCAGGGGGAAAAATATGCTAAATTATTTTTAACATATATTGAAGAAAATGGTGATTAAAATACAGCAGCTTTAATATATTCTGTTAGTGATTTTGTGTTTGGTTTAGCATCATATTCAATTACATCACTACCTTTTACCATCCAAATACTTGGATATCCATCAATTTTTTTTTGGTTTGGAGTTAAATATTCATTTTCAAAGTTCTCGAGTTCTTTTTCCTGTTTCTCTCCATCTATTTCTACAAAATTAATAGTTACATTGTTTTCAGTTTTACCATCGAATTTTGATTTGACCTTTTCCCAATGAGGTTTAGCCTTTTTAGAATATGGACACCAATCTACTCCAAAGAAGTAAAGTGTAGCTACATCTGCGTTATCACCATCTGTTGTAAATTCTCTATTTGGAACAAAGTCTGGATTAATTCTAGGTGCGATGTATGTGTTATACACGTAGAAAGCAACTCCTAAAAATATAGCAACTACAACCATGATAATTAAAAAATTTCTATTAAATAATAATCCTTTAATTTTATCCGTAGTTCCTGTTAAACTAGGCATTTTATTTAGAATACTTGACATATATTATAATATAAGATAGAGGAAAACATTTTTTAACGAATATAAAGAATAAACTATTAATTATGTTATATGTATTTGCGTAACTATAAAGGAAAATTGGTCTTGTTGGATGAAAAGAAATATACAAATGAAAGGGATTTGTATATTGCTGTATGGAAAATAAAATATAATGAAGATATTGCTAAAACAACTGATATAAATAATCTTCTAGATTATGTTGATGGAGAGAAAATGTTTGTATAAGTTTTTTTCTTGAGATAATATATCATGGGACGCACTAAAAAAAGAAAAAACTCGCGTAAAAATAAGACCAAGAAAGTATATGATAAAGAAGATTTTGCCAGCGGTGACGGAATGCTTACTAGTGTATGGGGTCCATCACTTTGGCATTATTTACATACTATGAGTTTCAATTATCCAGTAAAACCATCTAAAGAAGATAAGAAAAATTATAAGAATTTTGTTTATAGTTTAAAAAATGTATTACCTTGTAAATATTGTAGATTGAACTTGCGTAGGAATTTAAAAGATTTACCATTAAAGGATAAACATTTGAAAAATAGACATAATTTTTCTTTATGGATGTTTAGATTACATGAACATATAAATAAAATGCTTGGTAAAAAATCAGGATTATCATTTAAACAAGTAAGAGAGAGATATGAGCATTTCAGGTCTAGATGCACTATTGATATTGACAAAAAAACAAAAATGTATAAAATAAAGCCAATAAAGAATAAAACAAGAAAAAAGAAAAAGAAGGAAAAAGGGTGCGTAGAACCTTTATATGGAAAGAAATCTAAATGTGTAATTAAAATTGTTCCAAAGGATAAAAAAGTTCCAACCTTTCAAATGGATGATAGGTGTAAAAAGAAACGTTAATTATATATTAAATATTTAAACGTCGTCGCCGCCGTTAATTGTTCTATTCATATCTACTACTTCATCATCATAATAACATCTTTGTCCACGCATAGTACAGTAAAAATAAATACTAGATAGACAACAAGCACAACCTATAACGACCCAATATCCTATACCTACAGGTAACATCTTTACACATAAAATTGAATAATTATAATTTATATTAACGCATCTTAATATGAATTATACAATACGAGAAGTTGCTAAACATAATAAAGAAACTGATTGTTGGTTAATAGCACACAATAAGGTTTATGATATTACTAAATTTATAGAAAAACATCCTATTGGTAGTGAACCATTAGTAAAAAAAGCAGGAACAGATTGTACAATAGATTATGATTTTCATTCTAAAGCTGCTAAACAAGTTTGGAAAGAATACAAGATTGGTTATGTTAATAAACCTAAAGAATCTTGTTGTTTGATTAGTTAAATTGAGCAAAACTGTTTAATCTAGGCATTGGTAATATATTACCAGCATTAGCGGCAGTAATAGCACTATAATTTGGAACCTTTTTACATGTAAAAGCAGGGTCAGGGCATCTGGCACAAGGTGGGCAAGGATTACAAGGTTTTTCTCTTGGACACATTTTTGCGTCAGGGCATTTAGGACATACTGGAGGAACAATTTCGGATTTAAGAATATATTTGGACATATCCACGCCAGCTTTTTGTGCTAATCTTCTTTCTTCTTTTTCTAATTTTTTTTCAAGTTTATTCTCTTTTTTATCTAGAGCATCTCTCCAATGATTGCCGTCTTTATCATGATGATGACGACCTGAACCTCTTCCTGGTACAATAATATCTTCTAACCCGGCGATTGTTTTACTATAATCTTTATCATTAAGAGGGTCATGTGTATCAGCATTACTAAAAGGGTCATAGTTAGAACCTTCTTCTAATGCTTCATCTCCTGGTTCTACGCCAGCCTTCTGTTCTTTTGCATCTTCTCTAGCTTTTTCTGAATCATGATTATGGTCTTTAAGATTGTGATGATGATGATTATTTCCTCTTGAAGTTGTCCCGACATTTATTGTAATTGGTTTTTCGAGCCCGTCTTTGTCGTGTTCATCTTCCTCGTGGTCTGCTGTGAAATATTCTTTTATGCTAAAGCCTAAAGTTGATAAAAGTAAAACAACAATAATCATTAAAAACAAATGAAGTTTTGTTAATTTCATATAAATTAAGCAATGAAAAAAAAATATTGAATAATATTATATATGCCATACAGAGCTTTAACACATAATAGAGTAAAAAGTTTTTTGACAGCAGCAAATGCCACAACACACACGCAAGCAGCAGCAATAAATTCGCAAAATGGTGTGTCTAATAGTGGTCCTGTAGCAACGCAACGGAATAAAAATAATTCATCAAATAAACAACCTTCTAAGGCTTGGAGTAGAGTAAATTGCACAAAGGGAGGGTGTGCTTTCTTATTGTCACCAACTGCTTACGGTAATGGTTCTTATGTTTGTGGTGACGGTCATACAGGACGACTATGTAAAAGATTGGGAACAGGTAAAGGATTTCCAAACGCAACACCACAAACTAGTGTAGGTTCAACAAATACTTTTGCTAGAAGAGCAATTGCTAGAAGAGCAGTTACAACTTTAGTAAATAACGGAGTAAAAAAAGACTGTGTTTGTGTTCCTCAGCCAATTAAAAATTTAAAGGGAGGATTAATACATCCTTAAATTATTTTCTAGTATAATTTTATAATGAACGTTCAGGATTTATTTAGCCCATTAAGTCAACAGTATTGTGATTATTTCTATTTCTTATCCATACTTTTCTTTGTTTTCTTTGTTTTAGCAGCAGGACAAGTTGTAATGAATTTCTTTGGTAAAAAATCAATGAAATTAACTGATGCTTTAATTATAGTTACCCAACCATTGTTATTATACTTTATTAACAGATTGTACTATTCAATGTGCGTTGGTTCATTAAACTAACTATTTAAATAATATATTAACATATTTAATATATTATAATGGATTGCGCAGAAGTATGCGCTTGTTTTTGGTGTTCTTTTTATGTTTCATATTGTTGTTGTTTTTGTGGCAATATTATACACGAATTATATAATGAAAGAGTTCAACGATATGAACAAATAAAACAAGAATATGATGAAATCCCTCATCAACAAAATCTAAATGTAGAAATGAAAATAGAACGCTTGATAACAACACCTTTATCAACAATAGAAGAAGAACCTGAAGGTTATCAGGATTTTAGATTACAACAATAATTTAGTAGTATTAGCACTACAAGTTTCTTTATAAATAGTAGGAGCATAAGCACCTTGACTAATTAATAGTGCTGACGTAAGACCAACAACTACACAAGTAATAACCCAACCAATAGCAGTTTTTAAAAATACTTTACAATTAATTCCAGAACAAGTTCTATGATTTTCTAATAACCCAACACCAACAGTTGCTCCTACTTGACAATGTGTAGTAGATAATGGTATTTTTAATCTACTGCCTGTAATAATAACTAAAGCTGAACTTAATTCAATCGCTACTCCACGCGAAGGTGTAATTTTTACTAATTTCTCTCCAATAGCATAAGTAATTTTCTTTCCATAAACATATAATCCAACTGCTATACCTACTCCTCCTAATCCTAATATCCAGTAAGCATCTTCTTCCATACTGGATTTTTTATCTAATTCTCCACCTGATTGATAAATAACCCAAATAGCAGCAAAAGGTCCAATAGCATTAGCAACATCGTTTGCCCCATGACTGAACGCATCACAAATAGCTGTGAAAATTTGTAAATATTTAAAAACTTCTTCTGTTTTTGTATCAAATTTTTCAGCATCATTATGTAGTGCTACAACTCTATCTAATTCTTTATCATCCGCAATATTCAATTCAACTTGATTAGTTTTTATGGATTCTTCGACATTTGGTAGTTCTAAATTTGAACGTTGTATTCTTAATTTTTTTGAAACATATTTTTTTAATCTAGGAACGAGTGGTAATGTAATAAAAGCACTTAACCCACCAATACCAAATGCTACACCAAATGCCATTCCCAAAGGAGTTTTATCTAACCCTAAACCCTTTGCTCCTTTATAAATTATGAAAAATGTATTAATTGTCATCGTAGAACCAATTAATATTGGATATGCCCAATTAATTCTTTTAGTATCAAACGATTTTCTTAGAACTGTTGCTCTGGTTACCCAAAATATAAAACATGCTATTAATCCAGAAAAAACAGGAGATATAAACCAAGACATTACAATACCTCCAACACCACCAACATAAGGAAAAGTATCCATAGGTTTATACCAGATAACACAGTCGGACCCTTTTAAAACCATAGCCATCCCAATCATACCACCTACACAAGAATGAGTTGTAGATACAGGCATTTCTAGATAACTTGCTAGAAATAACCACATACCAACCGATAAAATTACCCACATACATCCATACATAAGTAAATATTCATCTCCCTCAAAACACTTATGGTCGGCAATGCCTTTTCGTATTGTGTCAGTTACATGATTGCCCATTAAAATAGCCCCCGCTGTTTCAAAAATTGCTGCCAAAAATACAGCTTGTC
>Ga0315330_10000152_pt1 | contig 36883 bp, 41 predicted proteins | sample M140m34915metaG_FD_203453 | JGI IMG/M metagenome (GOLD analysis project Ga0315330, IMG submission 203453) | Ammonia-oxidizing marine archaeal communities from Monterey Bay, California, United States - M1 40m 34915 | ecosystem: Environmental > Aquatic > Marine > Intertidal zone | place: USA...
CATATTGGTATATGTTACAACATATCTCAACTAAACATTTGGTTGCTGGATTATATGAAGATGTTATATATGAAACAAACGCAAAACTTAGTATAAAATACAGAGATATGTTAAAGGGTGTTGTTACGAGAGAAGATTTTGATAAACACTATAACGACCATCGTAGAATGTGTTATGAAGATAAAAACTTTAATGGTAATGTTCACAATCATGTATCAATTAGAAAATACATCAACTCATATGGAGTTACTTTAGATACACCATTACAAACAGAAAGTATCTACAAACATTTTCAGAATGTAAATTATGAACAAACTAATTTCAAATTTGAAGATGATAAAATGAAAGAAAAGAAAAAGTGGTTTGTAACTGATGTATTATTTAAAGACGAGTTTGAGAGATTTGGTAATGCAAAAAACAAATCTAACTTTCATACCAAAAAAGAAAAGGGAGATATAAATACACTTCATTGTGAAATATTTGGAGTTGAAAAGAAACAACTTATATCTGAGTACAATAAAATAAAAAAAGAAATAAAACACGAATGGTTCTAACACCAATAGAAGAATATAAAGTAAAAGGAAAGACAGTTCATGTCAAGAGAGATGATTTAGTTGGGGATGGTGTAAACTATCCACGATGGGCTAAAATTGAAGGTATAAGAAAGATTATAGAATCTGATTATATTGATAAATCAAAACCACTTACACATCTTTCAGTATATGGAAGTTGGACAGGTTGGACGTTATCTAAGATGTGTAAAGATTATGGTATTGAGTTTATCTCATCTTATCCTGATTCTAAATCATATCCACCAGAGATATTAGAAATCATCAAAGGTAATGGTGCAACTTTAAATCCAATGAAACCAAATATGATGAAACTGCTTGAAAATAAATTAGGTGGTATCGCAAAAAAGAATGGTTGGCAACAATTACCATATGCATTCAATCATCCAGCATATGTAAACCATATGAGGGATAGAATGAAACAAGTATTAGAAGAACAAGATTTTGACCATCTTGTTGTATCTATCGGTAGTGGTGTAACTGCTTCTGGTTTGATTAAAGAATTCTTACAATATAAAGATTGGAAAGATTTACTTAACAACAAAAGAAAAGTTCACACTATCACAATGTCATCATTGGAATCTACTCAAAAGATTCTTAATGAAAACAAGGCAGGAGATTTAAACAATATCAATATCTATAAATCACCATTTGAGTTCAATGATTTTATGGAAGATTATTCAGTTCCATTTGATTGTAACGAATTTTGGGATAAAAAGATGTGGTATTGGTTAGAACAAAACATTGAATCACTAGATGGTAAAATATTATTTTGGAACATCGGTGGTTCATACAAAAAATCATTAAATTTAAAATAAATAGAAATGGCAAAACAATTGAAATTCGATGTATCTGCAAGAGAATCCTTAAAGAATGGATTAGATACATTGGCAGACGCAGTTAAGGTTACATTAGGACCTAAAGGTAGAAACGTTCTACTACAAAAACAACATGGTCAACCACATATTACCAAAGATGGTGTATCGGTTGCAAAAGAAATTGAGTTAGAAGATGTTTTTGAAAACATGGGTGCTCAATTAGTTAAAGAAGTTGCATCAAAAACAGCAGATGAGGCTGGTGATGGTACAACAACCGCAACAGTTCTTGCACAAGAGATTGCAAGAATGGGATTTGAGGCAGTTGAAAATGGTTCAAACCCAATGGAACTTAAAAAAGGAATCGAATCAGCAATTAAAATTGTAGTTAAAGAACTTGGAAATCAAGCGATAGTAGTTGGAGATGATTACGAAAAAATCCAACAAGTTGCAACTGTATCAGCAAACAATGATACCACAATTGGTAAATTAATTGCTGATGCATTTGAAAAGGTAGGAACAGAAGGAGTTATCACAGTTGAAGAAGGTAATGGTATTGAAACTTATATGGATATCGTAGAAGGTATGCAATTTGAAAGAGGATATATCTCACCACATTTTATTACTAATCCAGATAAGATGGAGGCTTCATATGAAAATCCATATGTTTTATTGTATGATGGTAGATTAAGTTCTATGAATGATTTACTTCCTATACTAGAAGGTGTATCACAACAATCAAAACCTCTTATTATCATCGCAGATGATTTGGATGGTGATGTATTAGGAACATTAGTTGTGAATAAAATGAGAGGAAACCTACAAGTATGTGGAATCAAATCTCCAGGCTTCGGTGATAGAAAGAAAGAAATGATGCAAGATATTGCAACTCTAACGGGTGGTACATTCGTTACCTCTGATTTGGGTTACAAGATAGAAGAAGTTGGACTAGAAGTTCTAGGAACTGCCGAGAAGATTACGATTGGTAAAGATACAACTACAATTGTAAATGGAGCAGGTTCAACTGAAGATATTACAAATAGAATTGAGAACATTAAGGCACAAATCGAAACTGCCAAATCAGATTATGATAAAGAGAAACTTCAAGAGAGATTAGCCAAACTAAGTGGTGGAGTTGCAGTTCTTTATATTGGTGCTGGTTCTGAGGTAGAACTTAAAGAAAAGAAAGATAGAGTAGATGACGCACTTCATGCAACTAGAGCAGCAATAGAAGAAGGTATTGTTGAAGGTGGTGGAATTGCATTACTTAAAATACAAAATATGTTCGGTACTCCATCTGGTGAAGAATCAGAATCATTCCTAAAAGGAATCGATATTATCAACAGTGCATTGGCATCACCACTTTCTCAAATTTTAAATAATTGTGGAGTTGGTGTTAAAGATGATATTGTAAATTACATTAAACAGAATGGTGGTGGATATGATGCAAAGAATGAAGAATTTGTAGATATGTACGAAGCCGGAATCATTGACCCTAAGAAAGTAACAAGAACAGCATTAGAAAACGCTGCATCAGTTGCAGGTATGATTTTAACTACTGAATGTATGGTTGTTAATAAACCAGAAGAAAAACCACAATTTCCAATAATGCCAATGCAACCAATGGCCTAATGATAAAAGAATTAGAAAAATATACAAAGAGTAATAATCCTAACTGTGATTACTTTCTCATAGAAAATAAAGAGTGGGAACTAATCAAGGGTAAGTACGAACAAGATGTAGTTAAAGAATCTCTTGCTGAACTTGCTGCTACTTGGCCTCTACCTTATGCAACAGATAAATATGAATGGTCAGATGTTGTGAAGGATTACGGCAAATTAAAGGGAATACGCTGGAATGAAATGTTGAAAGAAGGTGAATGGTTCATGAGACAGGCAACAGAGACAAAGTATCCCCTTACCTTTGATGGTACTCCTCTATATTTCAAGAGGTATAATGTAGGTAATTTATCTAGTAACAAACACCAAGAGGCAAATAGATGGTCTATATGTTCTAGTGGTTATCCAGGTCCAAAAAGGACTTGGGAAACACCTGCGTTTATGAAATCTCTTATGGGTGCAGCCTATTCGTTAAAACTAGACCAGATTGGTAAAAAGGAATTAAGGTTAATGATTTCACTTCGTAAGTATATAGCCTCCCAGCATAAACCAAACATTACTAAATCTATAACAGAGTATTTTGGTAGTAAGAAAATACTTGACTTCAGTATGGGCTGGGGCGATAGGTTAAGTGGAGCCTTTGCTTCAGAAACTATTGAACACTATGTAGGTTTAGACCCTAGAAAAGAGAATCATCCTATATATGAAGAACAAAGAGATTTCTATACTAAACATACATCTTTCTTTGAGAACCCAACCAAAACAACATTTTATGAATCACCTGCAGAAGATTTTGATTATAGTGAGTATAATGATTATTTTGATTTAGTATTCACATCACCTCCTTATTTTAACGTAGAGAGATACTCACATGATGATACTCAAAGTTGGATAAGATATAAAGATATAGATGGGTGGAATAAAAACTTCTTACATAAAGCATTAGATAAAATTATTCCAACAGTTAAGAAGGGTGGATTGATTGCAATAAACATATCAGATGTTTATACTGCAGGTAAAGGTGGTAAAACATGGAAAGAGATTACCAATCCAATGGGAGATTTTCTAACATCTAAAGGGTTAAAATACAGAGGAGCAATAGGAATGGAAATGGCCAAGAGACCTAATAGTGGTGGAGCAGGTACAGTAAAAAGTACCGAATCAAATGAAAAACAATACTCTGAAGAGGTATTGAAACTATCCGAAGAAACTAAAGACAAAACTTTCGCAGAACCAATTTGGATTTTTGAAAAATAATTCAAAAATGCCTTGGAGCTTTAATATATTTTTCGTATATTAGCTTTGTAAGATTGAGGGTTTATCCTCTACTAAAACTAAAAAATGGAATATAGAAAATTAAGTTATGGGTTCAAACATGAGTTACTAACTCTTGATGAATTTAGGAGTGGGTATCTTTTAGATACTGATTGTCAACCAATCGGACAGAGGTTGGATACCGAAGTAGTTGGTAAAAAAGAAGGAATCATTGGTTCTATATTAGATGGACAAGATATAGGAATGATTACTATTGGTGAATCACCTAAAAACAAATTGTACAAATACGAATCAATTGATGGTGGTCACAGAAAAAGATACATCAAAGGTTATATGGAGAATAAATTTCCTGTCAGAGGAAAGTATTTTTCACAACTTTCTGATGAAGATAAAAAGTTATTCAAAAACTATCAGATGGTTTTATGTATTTACGGTCCTCTTTCAGTTTTTGAAAAGGGATTTGTATTTAGAAACATGAATCTAACAACTGATGTAAATCACCAAGAACATAGAAATTCATTTGGTGATATTGATATTGCCAACTTGATTAGATTCCAAGTAAGGAATGTGGTTGGTATCAATAACATACCTCACCAATTATTTGAATCAAGTGGTAAACATTTCAGATACTTAGGATTTAACAACAACAGATTGAGACAAGAACAATATGTAACTTATTTTACTTATAGATTGTTTCAAGATGAGAAAGTTGGTTCTGGTTCTCAGAGTGAACTTACTAAGTTTTATGAAAACGATTTTACTAAAGAACAAATAGATAAACTAAAAAGTGAACTTGATGAGTTATTATCATTCCTTTTAAATTGTAGTGTTGCTTTCAAAAAGAAAAGTACCACTGGTTTATCCCAAAGATATTTTAAAGTACTTTCTTTCCTTTGGTTTCATATGATGGATAATTGTAAAAAGTTTAAGGTTAAGAACAATGATTATCAAAACTTGATGAAACTATTCCAAGAGGCCGATTTAAGGGTTCAGAGGAAAGAAGAATTGATAGATTTAGATTTTGATGAAGGTAGAACAATTGGCCAGGCATATATGAATTATCCTGGTGGTTATACTGATAAATCAGATGATAAAGTAAAACAAACACTTATTTGGTTATTAGAAGAACTTGATATTGATGATATCTTTATTGAGTTGGATAATAAGAGAAGTTATACTAAACAAGAAAAAATAAACAAATTGATTGACCAGGATTATAAATGTTACATAACTGGTCAAGATGTTGATTACAAAGATTGTGAGGCTGCCCACATTACCGCATATGATAATGGAGGTAAATCTACTTACGATAATTTTGTAATGGTGTTGAAGAAACACAATAGAGATATGGGAACTATGAATCTCCATGATTATATGGAAACTTTAAAAAAATAATATTTGTACCAAAACATTTACTACCAAAGAGAAAAGAATCTCATACACTTGTGGGATGACAAATTAGGATATAGAACTTTCCCCTACACAAGATATGCGTATGAAAAAGCTGATAGGGGTGAATATCGTTCTATCTATGGAGATAACCTAACAAAGATTTACAAATTCTCAAAAGATAATCCAGACCTATTTGAATCTGATGTTGCTGAAACTACTAGAGTTTTGGTAGATACATATTCAGATTCCGATGATATATCTAAAGGACACGTTGTTCTTACATATGATATTGAGGTTGAGATGGAAAGTGGATTACCAGATACTCAGAAAGCAGAGAATGAGATTACTTCTATTGCACTACATGATTCAGCAACAAAACAGTATTGGGTATTGGTTGTTGATAAGAGTGGTAAGATGGTTGAAAAGAAAACCGATAAGGCAATAGTAATACCATTTCAAGATGAGAGAGATTTACTTGTAAAGTATTTAGAGTTATATGAAATGATTAATCCTTCAATTGTGACTGGATGGAATATTGATTATTTCGATACACCATATCTTTACAATAGGATAAAAAGATTACTAGGTGAAAGACAGGCAAATAGATTATCACCAATCGGACAGTGTTTCTGGTCTCCTTACAGACAGAGATTCTTCATGGCTGGTGTATCTTATTTAGATTACATTTCACTTTATAAAAACTACAACTATGGTGAACTACCAAACTATCGATTAGATACAGTTGGTAAGATTGAAATCAACAAAGGTAAGATTGAATATCAAGGTAACTTAGACCAATTATTCAGAGATGATATTGATAAGTTTATTGAATACAACTTAGTGGATGTTGAGATTGTTGTAGAACTAGATGAGAAACTTCAGTTCATTGATTTATGTAGAGGTATCTGTCATGCAGGACATGTACCATATGAAGATTTTGTTTACTCATCTAAATATTTAGAAGGTGCTTTACTAACATATCTTAGAAGAAGAAACTTAGTTGCACCTAATAAACCAGCGGATAGAAGAGAACGAATGGAGGCTCTTAAAGAACGAGGTGATGATAAATTCATCGGAGCATATGTAAAGGCACCTATCGTTGGTAAGTATGATTGGGTATATGATTTAGATTTAACTTCACTATATCCATCTATTATTATGACCCTTAATATATCACCTGAAACTAAGGTTGCTAAGATTCACAATTGGGATGCCAATAAATTTATTAAGGGAGAAATCGATACTTACACAATCGGAGATGATACTATCAAAAAAGAAAATCTTAAAGATTACTTAAATGATAGTAAATTTTCTGTATCATCTAATGGAGTACTATATAGAACCGATGAGGTTGGTTGTATTCCAGGTATTCTTGATTTGTGGTTTGCACAAAGAGTTGAGTACAAAAATGAAATGAAAAAATATGGAAAAGCTGGAAACAAAGAAAAATATGCCTTCTATCACAAAAGACAGTTGGTTCAAAAGATTTTACTTAACTCTTTGTATGGTGTTCTTGGCCTTCCTGCCTTTCGGTTTTATGATATTGATAACGCAGAGGCAGTTACGACAACGGGCCAAACAGTTATTAAATCAACTGCCGATATGGGGAACATCAAATACAACAAAGAACTTGGAGAAAAAGATTTAGATTCTAACATATACATTGATACTGATTCAGTTTTCTTTTCTGCAGTTCCTTTGATGGATAAAAGATATAAAGATTGGAAAGAAAAAGACCAAGATACAATTGCTGGATATGTAAATGATATTGCCGAAGAAATGCAAGATTACCTCAATGATTTCTACGATATACTTTCTCAAAAAGTTCTAAATGTTGATAAAGATAAACATAGATTAGAAATTAAGAAAGAATATGTTGCAAAGGCTGGATTGTGGATTGCCAAGAAAAGATATGCTCAATGGATTATTTCAGATAATGGAGTACCTGTTGATAAATTAGATGTAAAGGGATTAGATGTTAAACGAAGTAGTTTCCCTAAGGCATTCCAAGAAATCATGTCAGATGTTCTTATATCAATTCTACGAGGTGAAACCGAAGAAGAAATATCAGATAAGGTATTATCATTCAAGAAATCAATGACTTCATTAGATGTTACAACTATTGCTAAGAATTCTGCAGTAAAGAATCTAACAAAGTATCTACCCAAGAAAGGTAAAAGACAATTATTCTCGATAATGAAAGGTACACCTGCTCATGTTAAAGCAGCAATCATGTACAACGATTGTTTGAGACACTTTAATTCACCATTCAAGTACGAACCCATGAGGGATGGTGATAAGATAAAATGGGTTTATTTAAAAAATAATCCACTAGGATTAGATGGATTAGGGTTTACTGGTTATTCAGACCCACCAGATATAAAGGACTTCATTGAAACCTATGTTGACCATAATAGAATCTTCGAAAGAGAGTTACATAGAAAACTCCAAGATTTTTATGATGCAATCGGTTGGGGTGAAGTAATATCAGAACAAAAAACAGCGGAAAAATTCTTTTCGTTTTAACAAATTGTATATATTTATATATGATAAAACTTAATACACTAAATTAATTATACATGGAAAAATCAAGAATCAATCGCTTCGTATCGAAGTACAACTTGGCAGGTTTAGTAGAATCTGTAAAATGGGAATCAAAAGATGGTTCTCTTACTACCTCATTCATTTCGGATGATAAATCAGTATTAGGAACAGTTTCCTTATCTGAGTTCGACTTTGAAGATACATCCTTCGGAGTTTATGACACTTCAAAACTAACAAAAATGTTAGGTGTTTTATCTAATGATATCGAGTTCGATGTTACCAAAACAGAAGATAAAGCAATTTCACTTAAATTTAAAGATGGTGCAACTTCAGTAAACTATATGTTGGCTGATTTATCGGTTATCCCTTCAGTACCAGATTTAAAACAACTACCTGATTTTAATATCACTATTAACTTAGATGATACTTTCATCAACAGATTCATCAGAGCTAAATCAGCATTACCAGATGAAAACAATTTCACATTTACTTGTAAGAACAATCAAGGAAGTATTATCTTAGGTTATTCTAACATCAATACAAACAGAATTAAAATTGATGTAGATTGTACTTGTGATGGTGATGTTGACCCAATTGCATTCTCTGCAAACTTCTTGAAAGAAATTTTAGTTGCTAACAAAGAAGCAAAAGATGCAACTTTAAAAATATCTTCTGATGGATTGGCACACATTTCATTTGAAGTAGATGGATATAAATCAGATTATTATTTAGTACAAATTCAATCTTAATGAACTTTTACCAGAGGAGTAAATTTTCCGAGTTTAAATCAAACACGTCTTACCACGAACTCTTATCTAAATCTGATGAAGAGTTTGTGGCTTGGGCTCGTTTACTTCGTAAGGAAGTAACCGACCAGTGGGATGAACGAGGAACTCCGCCTGTAATTGGTAGGGATGAAGATGGTATTGTAGAAAAGTTTAAGAAACTAAAATCCAATCCAGCAAACTATTGGGTAAAGGATAAAACTGGTGATGAAGAATCATTAGGTATAATCCAAAACTTCAATAAAGATGCATCAGTTGTAAATCAGTTTTTTCCTACAATGTTAAAAACAAAGATTTCAAGTGGTAAATCAGCTGATGGTGGATTATCTATCTATGACCATTTCTCAGACCCAGAGTTAGAAGAAAAGTTTGTAAGAATTATGAAACGAGCAGTTAAGAGGGATTCAATGTACTCTTGGTCTCGTTCAATAGTAGATAAAAAAGATGAGAATCCATTTTGGAATGGTCAAGATGGTGTTCAGTTTATAAAAGATGTACACGATGGTAAAGTATTCAAAGGTGAGTACAAAGATTTAGGTATCGTTCTTGCAAAGGTAAAAACTTCTACGTTAGAAAACTATGGTACATTCAACGAAGGATATGTTGGGTTTGGTAATTTATATCTAAATGCAGAAGAAGTAAATGGATTAGTTGCAACTGGTTATCTTAATGATATTCAAATATCTAATCTTGGTGAAATTGTTGATTCAACAACCTCAGAGGCCGGAACAGTTACTAAATACAAATACCTAATTAGATGGTATGATAAAAATGATGGTATCTTTCCTAAGATACTACAAGTATTTAGATTAAGTTGTGGACAACCAGCAGTAAACTTCCCTGCACTAACTGCAAAGTGGATTTACGAAAACTATACTAAACACATTGATACAGATGAACCATTACATATTTATGATTCATCAAGTGGTTGGGGTGGTAGAATCATCGGAGCTATGAGTTCTCGTAAGAAAGTTCACTATGTTGGTACAGACCCTAATCCTGATAACTTCTTAGATGATGAAGGAATTTCTCGTTATGAATATGTTGCCAAGTTTTACAATGATAATTGTGTAGATGATTTCTCGGATAAACTTACATCATTCTTTGATGTTAAAAAACAAGGTAATACATACGAACTATTTCAAGATGGTTCAGAACTAATCTCAAACAATCCAAAGTTCCAAAAGTATAAAGGTAAATTAGATATTTCATTTACTTCACCTCCTTACTTTAACAGAGAACAATATTCACAAGATGAGAACCAATCGTTCAAAGCGTATGGTGAGTATGAGGATTGGAGAGATAACTTCTTAAAACCTACTCTAACAACGATTTATGAGTACCTTAAGAATGATAGATATATTCTTTGGAATATTGCTGATATCAAGATTGGTAAATCAGTTTATTATCCATTGGAACAAGATTCAATCGATATCCTAAAAGAGTTAGGATGTGAGTACAAAGGTAAACTTAAAATGTTGATGACAAGAATGGTTGGGTTAGACCCATCTAAGAGTGGAATTAAAAATGCAGTAAAACATAATGGGAAGGCTTATAAGTACGAACCTATTTTTGTTTTTCATAAAAAATAAATAATGGCAGATACAGATAAATTAATAAAATTGTTAGAAACTCTCAAAGAAGATTTTGAGATGTTACAAGATGGTAAATGGGACTTAAATTATTCTGATGGTTCTGAGATAGTAGCATCTTTAGATAATGTAGAAGAGGCCATAACAATAGCAAAAAATATAAAATCATCATCCAAAAACAAAACATTTCAATATGTAGCTACAGAAGGATGGACAACTAATATAACGTAATATATGGGATTCTTTCAAGATACGACAAACAAAGAGGTTAATAACTCTTTATGGGTTGAAAAATACAGACCACAGAAACTCGATGAGTATGTGGGAAATGAACATCTCAAATCCAAAGTAAAGGATTACTTAACGAGTGGAGATATCCCTCACCTTTTGTTCTTTGGTAAAGCCGGTACAGGTAAAACAACATTAGCAAAACTTATAGTAAACTCAATTGATTGTGACCATATCATCATTAATGCCTCTGATGAGAATAATGTAGATACAGTTAGAAACAAAGTAAAAGGTTTTGCTTCCACAGTTGGATTTAAGGATTTGAAAGTAATCATCTTAGATGAGTTTGATTACATGACACCAAATGCACAGGCAATCCTTAGAAACTTAATGGAAACATTCTCAAGGCATTGTAGATTCATTCTAACTTGTAACTATGTTGAAAAGGTTATTTCACCTATCAGAAGTAGAACACAAGAGTTTCAGATTGTACCTCCATCTAAGAAAGAAGTTGCAGTTCAAATCTCACAGATTTTAGGTTCAGAGGCAATAACATTTGAACCAAAAAACTTAGTTCCGATTATAGATGCTTCATATCCTGATATTAGAAAGATTATAAATACTTGTCAATTGAATTCTCATAAAGGTGAGTTGAAGATTGATACTAAAAATGTTATTGAAGGTGATTTAAAATCTAAACTAATTGATATCTTTACATCAAAGGATGATAAGAGAAATAAGTACATGAAGATTAGACAGGCAGTTGCAGATTCTCGTACACAAGATTTTACTGATTTATATTCTTATTTTTATGAGAAGGTTGATGATTATGCAGAAGGTAATACCGCAAACGTAATATTAACAATATCAGAAAGACAATCTAAAGATGCATTAGTTGTAGATAAAGAAATACAATTTATGGCATTGATGATAGAACTATTAAACTTACTAAACTAAAATGGCAAAAATTATAGGAATGGGTAACAATACCCCACCAAAACAACCACAACAACCAAAGATTGATTTAAATAAATCAAAACCAATGGTTTGTAATCATTGTGGTTATGATGTGTTTTTACCTGCAGTGAAATTTAGAACAATATCTAAGATAATCACAGGTACTCCACAAGATGTTATGATACCAGTTGATGTGTATTGTTGTGGAGAATGTGGTGCAGTTAAAGAAGAATTGATTCCGGTTGAAATTCGAAATTTAGATAATGAGAAGTAGTAAACGATTAGATAGAAACTATAAAGATTATATACAAAATATATCTGATTTTCCAATAAAAGGAATTCAGTATAAAGATATTCAACCATTACTAGCAGATACTAGAGTATTTGAAAATGTAATAGAAGATATGGGAGACCTTGTTGAGATTCCAAACTATTGGGTTGGAATTGAATCACGAGGATTTTTATTTGCTTCTGCACTTGCTTTCCATTTTGGTGGTGGAGTTAGAATGATTCGTAAAAAAGGTAAACTTCCAAACAAACAATTATTTTCAGTATCTTATGGATTAGAGTATGGTAAAGATACACTAGAAATGGCATATCTACCAGAACATGATTTAGGTGATTGTGTACTTGTAGATGATGTACTTGCAACTGGTGGTACTATCAAAGCAGCAGAAGATTTATGTAAGATGGTAGGATTAAATGTAACCGATAAATTAGTTTTACTAGATATTGGATTGTATGATGGTTATGATGTAAAAAGTTTAATTAGTTATAATGAGTAAGTATCTTTTTTTATCGGCAACTGATTTAGAACACAACGAACTAGAAATTTTTGGAAGTGAGATTCATATTATAGGAGTAGGTAAAATAAATGCTGCTATGAATACAACACGATTGATTGAAAAATATAATCCATCCCATGTAATTAATTTCGGTTCTTGTGGTAATCTACAAAACCATAAGATAGGAGAAGTACTTACAGTTGGTAAGGTCTACAATAATATAGATGTAAGACCTTTTGCTGAATATGGACATACCCCCTTTCATGGGTTGGGTGCCATAACTCTTCAAGGTAAATCAGATATCAAATGTTTTTCAACAGACCAATTTTACGATAAACATAGAACAGATTATGCCGATAAATACTTAGAGATGGTTAAGAAGTGTGATATTGTTGATATGGAATTATATTCTATCGCACAAGTTTGTTCTCGTTATAACAAACTATTATACTCATTCAAGTGGATAAGTGATGATGGTGATTCATCAAAATGGGAAGAGAATGCTAAGAAAGGGTATATCAATTTTAAACAAAGAATAAAACAATTATTTACAGATGGCAAAAACCTTATTTGACCACATAAAGGCAGTTACACAGTTTCAAGACCCAAAGTATTGGGATAAACTTGAAGAGACTGATAAGAAAACATGGAGTAATTACATGGTACAAAGATTCTTATCTATGAATCCAGATTGGATTACTACAATAGCAGATTTAGAACCATTCGTAGAGAGATTAAATCCAGAACAATTTTATCTAACTATGATTAATGTTATACCAAAGGGTAGACATTATCTAAAATATGTTAAAGGTAAGAAGGTAGATAAGTATGAAGATTTTTTGATTGATTTAATCAAAGAAGATTTTCAAGTATCGAAAATTCAGGCAGAAGAGTATTGTGAAATATTATACGCAACAAGAGAGGGAAGAGAAAATATAAAATATATCTGCGAAAAATATGGAGTAGATAAAAAACAAATAACAAAATTAAAACTTAAAATATAATTGGTAAAAAGATTGTCCTTCTTTAGTAACGGGACATAAAAAAATACTTAAAAAGAAAACAAGTATGGGTTACTAAATTTAATTTAACTTAATTAACAAAAATTAATTATTATGAGAAAACTATTATTAGTTGGATTGATGCTCTTAACGAGTATCACTACTTTTGCACAAATTAGTGGGAAAGTATTTGACAATGAGACTGGTGACCCATTACCTGGTGCTACCATTATCATTGAAGGAACAGCAGATGGAACTGTCTCTGGTTTTGATGGCACGTTTAGTTTGGATGTTTCAGAAGGAGAAGCACTTATTGTTTCTTACTTAGGGTACGAAACCATAATAGTAGCCGCAGAATTAAACATGGAGGTAGGTTTAGACCCTGACCTTAATGTACTCGGTGAAGTAGTGGTTAGTTCCGGTGTAATCGATATCGCGAAAGTGAGAGAAACTCCTGTAGCAGTATCTACGATTTCACCAAGAGAAATTGCTCTTAAAGTTGGAAACCAAGAGTTTCCAGAAATTATGAACAAGACACCAGGCGTTTATGCTACCAAACAAGGTGGTGGTTATGGTGACTCAAGAATCTCTCTTAGAGGATTTGACCAAAGAAACACATCTTTCCTTATCAATGGGCAACCAGTTAACGATATGGAAAATGGATGGGTTTATTGGTCTAACTGGCAAGGTCTTACAGATGTTGCAAGTGGTATCCAATTACAAAGAGGATTAGGAGCTTCGAAATTGGCAGTACCATCAGTAGGTGGAACTGTTTCAATTTTTACAAAAGCAGCTGAGGCTAGAGAAGGTAGTTCGGTACAACAAGTATTCGGTAACGATGGTTACAATAAAACTACTGTTGCTCACTCAACTGGTCTAAATGAAAATGGATGGGCAACATCTGTACTACTTTCTAAGTGGGCAGGTGATGGGTATATCTATAATACAAGTGGTGAGGGTTACACTTACTTCTTTGCATTAGGATATGCACCTGAAGATTCAGACCACTCAGTTAACTTTTCATTCTTAGGTGCTGGACAATGGCACCACCAAAGAGATGTTTGGGTTTCTATTAGAGATTATCAAAACTTCGGTGAAGATGGTATTGATAGAAGATGGAACACGAATGGTGGTACGTTAAATGGAGAAGAGTTCTCTTTAAGAAGAAACTTCTACAACAAACCATTGGCAACTCTGAATTGGGATTGGGATATTAATTCCAAACTTAAACTTGCTACATCATTATATGCATCTGCAGGTAGAGGTGGAGGAACTGGTCCAAGAGGTAGAAGTTACTACAACTCGGAAACAGACGTTCTACCTTTCAGAAAGGATTTAACTGAACACTACTTAGAAAATGGTAGAGGTTCAAGAACTCCTGAAGGATTCATTGATTTTGATGCTATAGTTGCATATAACCAAGCTAACACAGACCCATATAGTGGTGATTTACCATTTGGTGGTCAGTTAATTGGTTCTAATGGATTTAATGAAGATGGTGTTAACAGAAGTGCACTTATTAGAAGAGCATCTATGAACTCACATGATTGGGTTGGGGCAATCTCTAACTTAGAATATGAGAGTGGTGATTGGAAAACTTCGATTGGTGTTGATTTAAGAAACTACACAGGATATCATTATAGAGTTGTAAATAATCTTCTTGGATTAGATGGTTATTATTCGACTGGTAACGATAACTCTGCAGGACAAATCATCAACACTTTAGTTGATGCTAATCCTTTCCAAAATACAGGTTTAAATGGCCCTAAAATCGCTTACTACAATGTAGGTAAAGTTGGTTGGCAAGGTCTTAATGGTTTAGTTGAATATAACAACTCTATCGTATCTGCTGTATTACAGGCGGGGGTATCTAACCAATCATTCCAAAGAATTGATTACTTTGCACAACCTGATAATCCAGAATCAGATACAGAAAATGTTGGTGGTGGATATGTAAAAGGTGGTGCTAACTACAACATTAATGATTCACACAATGTGTTCTTTAATGCTGGATTCATTTCAAGACAACCAAACTTTGATGGTGTATTCCCTAACTATGCAAACAATGTTAATCCTGATTTACAAAATGAGGAAATTACATCTGTTGAATTAGGTTATGGGTTCGTTAACAATAACTTCAGAGCAAATGTGAACTTATACTCTACAACTTGGGGTAACAGATTTGTAACAAGAAGTTTATCTAACCAACAAGGTGTTGATGGGTTTGCTCAATTTAAAGATATCGATGTTGTACATAATGGTCTTGAAGTTGAAGCAACTTATGACCCAACTTCTAAGTTGAGATTGAAAGGTATGTTATCAATCGGTGATTGGAGATATACTAAAGATTTCGAAGCAGCGTTATTTGATGATAACAACGAACAAATCGGAACAGGTACATTGTACTTGAAAGATGCGAAAGTTGGTGATGCTGCACAATTCACATCTTATGTTGAGGCTGATTACAAGGTTGGTAAAAACCTTAGTGTAGATTTAGGATATAGATTTGTAGATAATCTTTACGCAGATTATTCAATTACTGATTCAGAGTTTACACAACCTGATAACTTAGGTGCATTAAAACTACCATCTTATGGATTGGCAGATTTAGGTGCAACTTATAGTTTCGATTTATTCGGAACAAGTAGTACATTTAGAGTTAACGTAAATAACTTATTTGATACTTACTATATTGCCGAGTCTAACTCTAACATCCACGCTGATGGAAGTTCACAGACTTGGAATGGAATCGATACAAGAAACTCAGTATGGTTCGGATTCGGACGTACATGGAATGCTTCTTTAAAATTAAGATTCTAAACTACTTATAAAAATAAAGGTGGGTTTTGGAAAAGGTCATTGCTGTCTGAAGTACTTTCCCACCTTATTTTTTTATACATCTTTCAATGACAGATAAATCTAAAAATACACATTGTATATTACCATATATTCATTTATATGCTGAACCTACTGGTTTAGTTAAACCATGTTGTATTGGTGGAGAGTTTAAAGAAGAACTGAGTTTAAGAAACAAATCAGTTGAAGAAGTTATAAACTCACCTCAAATGAAACAACTAAGGAAGGATATGAGTGAAGGTATAAGAAACTCTGTCTGTAATGTTTGTTATGAAAGAGAAGATAGAGGAGAATTTTCTCCTAGAAATAACTTTAATCAAAATACTTTATGGGAAATGCCAGAGATTGGAGAAGATTATTCTGTTCCAACAACTGCATTACAACACATTGATATAAGATTTTCAAATCTATGTAACTTTAAATGTAGAATGTGTAATCATACATTCTCATCAGAGTGGTATAAAGAACAAGGTGATATCGAAAATTGGCCTGGTGGTTCGGAATCTTTTATGAAAAGTAATCCATCTAAAGTAATTAAAGTAAAAGAGGGTATAGTTGAAGAACTAAAACCTCATTTAAGTAATGTGAAGAGTTGGTATTTTGCTGGTGGTGAACCTTTGATAACACCAGAACATTCACAATTATTAAATCATTTATATACAATAACTCCATTTGAAGATTTATGGGGACAACAAAAAAAGAATATATCGATTCATTATAATACTAATTTATCAGTATTAAAATTCGATAAATATAATTTCCTAGATATTTGGTTTGATTTCGCCAAAGTATTCTTATCAATATCATGTGATGGTATCGGTGAGGTTGGGGAATACCAAAGAACAGGTTTTAAAACAGAACTTTTTTTAAAGAACTTAGAACAAATACGAAAATATTTCCAACCAGGTGATTCAGAAAAAACACAACTTGGTTATTCATATAACTTTCAATACACTACAACAGTTTATAACGTTTATCATATATGGGATTTTTATCAGTTCATGATGGATAAGGGATATATCGAAAATGAAAGAAACATAGATTTTTACTATGCATGGTCACCATCTCGTTCTGCACTGAAATCATTACCACCAAAAGAAAAAGTTAAAGTAATTAATTATTTAGAAGGATTACTTACTAAATTTAAAGAACCAGTTACTCTTAATAAAATAGAATCTATGATTCAATTTACAAAACAAGAAAGTATGAATCATACAGAATTTGTTACTCAAAATAAAAGAATGGATGAATTAAGAGGAACTGATATGAAACAAACAACTGGTATCAGTCTTGAAACAAAAACCAATGGTAATCCTCTCATATGATTCTAGGTATCAAATGGCAATCTTTGAGGAAGAAGATGAGACCATAAGACAAAAAGGTTTGGAGCTGATAGAAATAGTTCCAAGTGAATGTACTAGTTTTGAGGATAAAGATATTGAATATCGAGATATAGAATATTTCCTAGAACTATACAGAAAAAACAAAAAACCATCTCCTATATGGGTTCGAGAATTTGAAAATACATATCAAGTAATTGATGGTCATCACAGATTCTATACTGCAAAATTAATAGGAATACAAAAACATAAAGCTTATTTAGTACCCAATGATAAAATTAAAATCGTTGAAAAAATTGATGATAAGGATTGGGATAAATTAATGCAAAAATTATATGGATAAAATTTGGAAGTCTAATATTTTATTCGTATATTAGCTAATATAAAATTGAAGTTATGGGTAGAGTATCTTTTTCTCAGTACAATATGTGGAATTCATGTCCACAACAATACAAACTAAATTATATCGATAAGTTAGGTGAAAGTTCAGGTAACATTCACACAATCTTTGGTACTGCAATGCACGAAACAATCCAACACTTTTTGGATGTTATGTACAATGTAACCAAGAAACAAGCAATGGAGATTGATTTAGATATTTTATTGAAAGATAAATTGATTGAGGCATTCAATGATGAAAAGAAAAAACAAGGTGATAGATTACCAACAACTCAAGTTGAATTAGAAGAGTTCTATGGTGATGGTAGACAGATTCTAAAGTTCTTTAAATCCAAATTGGCTAAATGGTACTCAAAGAAGAATCAGAAATTAGAAGCTATTGAGTTGATGTTAAATTCTGAGATTAAACCAAATGTACATTTTATTGGTTATGTTGATGTTGTTCTTAGGAACACTTATGATAATTCAATTATTATCATTGATTTGAAAACATCTACTAGAGGTTGGAACAAATACCAAAAAGCTGATAAGATAAAAACTTCTCAGATACTTTTATACAAAAAGATATATTCAGATAAGTACGGAGTACCTATGGATAAGATTAAAGTAGAGTTCCAAATACTTAAGAGAAAAATAAATGAGGATTATGAATTTCCTATTCCTCGTATATCATCATTTGTACCAGCGAATGGTAAACCCTCCATCAATAAGGCATGGGGTGGATTTATGAATTTCATTGAATCTGTTTTTGATGAGAATGGTAAACATAAATTAAATGTAGATTACTTCACCAACAAAGGTAAACCATGTGATTGGTGTGAGTTTAAACAACGAGGGTTGTGCTCTGCATGGAATTAGTTACGTTTTTCTAATTTATATATATTTATATACAAACATAAATTAGGAGAGTTATGGCAAATACGAAATTAACAACTGTAAAGATATTGACAGATGTATATTCAAAATTTAAAAAATATTCATTTGATTCAAGTTTAACTTTACAAAAACTAGTAAATCGTTCACTTAACAAATATGTTGAGGATGACGATTACAGAAAAGAAATTAACAACTACGAGAACCTACATGAAAGCGGTTCACAATTTTAACTATGAAGAATACTCAAGATAATGGTAATACTCAACTTAATTCAGCTCGTGAAGAGTTTAATGATAGAGTAGTTCGTAAGAAATACTTAGGGAACACACCAAGAGTTTATTGGAACTCATCAAGAAGATTTAGAACAATTTAAATAAATTTTAATGGCAAAAAAGAAAATTCTACTATTATCAGATGATTTGAGAATGACATCTGGTATTGCTACCGTCTCAAAAGAATTTGTGAATGGTACGATGGATAGATTTGATTGGGTACAATTAGGTGCTGCAATCAAACATCCAGACCAAGGAAAGGAAATTGATTTAGGAGAAGATGCAAGAAAGATAAGTGGTATCAAAGATGCATCACTTAAGATTGTGCCTTGGACTGGTTATGGTGATGCTAACATTTTGAGACAACTTATAATGAGACATCAACCAGATGCGATACTTCACTTTACAGACCCAAGATATTGGAGATGGTTATACGATATAGAATCTGAAGTCAGAGAAAATATTCCGATTCTATTTTATCACATTTGGGATGATTTACCAGACCCACATTATAACAGAGATTATTACGAAAGTTGTGATTGGTTGGGATGTATCTCAAGACAAACGTATGGTATTGTAAGTAGAGTTGGTAAATTAGATTCAACAACAATTACACCATTAGAAGATTCTCAAGTAGATTATGTACCTCATGGTATTAACTCAGATACTTACAAACCAGTTGAAGTACCAGCTGATTTCAAAGAAAGAGTATTGATGGGAGATGATTTTGAATTTGTTGCCTTTTGGATGAACAGAAACATCAGAAGAAAACAACCATCAGATGTTATTTGGGGATTCGAAAAGTTTAGACAAGGGTTACCTAAAGATAAACAAGATAAAGTTTGTTTAATAATGCATACAAATCCAATTGACCAAAATGGTACTGATTTAACTGCAGTTGCTGATAGAATTGCACCTGGTGCTAAAATCATATTTTCAACTGAGAGAGTTGACCAACAAAAACTTAATTGGATTTATAATATTGCTGATGTTACAATTAACGTTGCTGGTAATGAAGGGTTCGGATTAACAACTGCAGAATCTATCATGGCAGGAACACCTACAATTATCAATGTGACTGGTGGATTACAAGACCAATGTGGATTCAGAAAGAAATCAGATGGTAAATTATTCACTGCAGAAGATTACAAACAAATCGGTTCACTTCATAATTGGAGAGAGTGGGAAGATAAAGTAACTCATGGTGAGTGGGTAAAACCAGTCTGGCCTAGAGTTCAAACAATGACAGGTTCTGTTCCTACTCCATATATTATTGATGATAAAGTTGATGTACATGAAGTTGGAGAAGCATTTAAGTATTGGTACGATAAAACACCAGAAGAAAGAAAAGAAGCTGGGTTGAAAGGTAGAGAGGCGTTTATGGGAGATTTAGGATTAAATGCTAAAAACCAAAACAAACAAATGGCAGATGGAATTGAGAAGGCAATTAAAAACTTCAAACCGAAAAAGAGTTATAACCTATTTAAATTAACATAATGAGTAAACCATTTTTATTATTTCAAGGACCAGTTGCCACAAGAAGTGGTTATGGTGACCATTCAAGAGATTTATTGGCATCTCTTTTTAAGATGGATAAATTTGATATTAAAGTTATACCTACAAGATGGGGAAATACTCCACAGAATCAAATAAACCCACAAACAGAACTTGGACAACAAATACTAAAGAATGTTGTTACAAAGATAGATAAACAACCTGATGTATATGTACAAGTTACAGTTGCAAATGAATTCAGACCAATTGGTAAATACAATATTGGTATTACTGCTGGGGTAGAAACAACTGTTGCACCAAAATCTTTCGTAGATGGGTGTAATCGTATGGATTTAATTTTAGTTCCATCTAGGTTTACAAAACAAACATTAGAACAAACTTCATGGGATGAAACTCATAAACAAACTAAAGAATTAATTAAACAACATAAGATTACAAAACCAATCGAAGTTTTACCTGAGGGTGTTGAGTTAGAACTATATCAAACACCACCTAAAATTGAAAACTTTTTAGAAGGTCTTGAAACAGATTTTAATTATCTAGTTGTAGGTCATTGGTTACAAGGTGAATTAGGGGAAGATAGAAAAGATATCGGAATGACAATACAAACATTCTGCACAGTATTTAAAGATTTACCGAAGAAAAAACAACCAGGCCTTATTCTAAAAACATCGTCTGCTGGATTTTCTGTTATAGATAGAGAGGCAATCACAAAGAAGATACAAGGTATCACTAAAGAATTAGGTGATAAGTGTCCACCAATCTATTTACTATTTGGTGATTTGAAACCAGAAGAGATGGCAAATTTATATCACCATCCAAAAGTAAAATCTATGGTATCATTTACAAAGGGTGAAGGATATGGTAGACCACTATGTGAATTCACACTAACGGGTAAACCAATCATCGTTTCTAAGTGGAGTGGACATACAGATTTCTTACCAGAAAAATATACTGTTTACATTGATGGACAATTGAAAAATGTACATGAATCAGCAGCAAATGATTTTCTTTTAAAAGAATCAAAGTGGTTTTCAGTAAATTATTCAGATGCTGCTAAAAAGATGTATGATGTGTATAACAACTACAAGGCACATGAAATGAAATCAAAGAATCTGAAAATCAATACTAGAAAGTTCTTCTCTTTGGGTAGAATGGATGAGATGTTCTTAGATATAATCAATAAGTTGAATATCAAAGTACCAGAAAAAGTAGAGTTAAAATTACCTGAAATCAAAAAATTATAATGGATACTCAATTTTTAGCTTATAAGAAGTTAATTGAAAATGAAAATCGTATAGGTAAGAGTAATATTAGATTAAGAAATCTATACAAAATTTCACAATACAAATATGCAGATGGTAAGAGTAGAAACTTAGCAGATGGTAAAGCGGCATATGTTTTCATATTTGGTTCAGTAGGTGATACAATTCATGGAGTAAAATTGAATTCAGTACATCCTAGAGATTTTATGGGGTTCTTATCTAAACTAAAAGATAAAAATGTAAACATAGATGACAGTTTACATTTGGATGAGATATTAAAAAACTTTGGTAGTATCAAATCAGATGATGGTTCACAAGTTTATAAACTATTAAAAAGTTCTCCAAAGGTTTATAGTAAAAATTACAGAACATATAAGTTAAATTCATTAACATATATTTCAGAAGTGTTTTTACAAAAAGAAGTACTTAAACAATACTTTGCACCTGGTCAATCAAGACAAGAAAGAAAAGAAGTTATAACCGAAGAAATAAAAGACGATGATATCGATTAGTTATGGAATAACAGTATGTAATGAGATTACAGAAATAGCAGTTTTAGTAGATACTCTTAAAGAAAAGTTAACAGAAGGTGATGAGATTGTAATTCAATATGATGAGGGTTCAGTAACAGATGTAGTTATGGAATACCTTAACATTATGAAAAATATGCACAAGGATACAGTAAAAGTTATTGGATTCCCACTTAACAAAGATTTCGCATCTTACAAGAACAATCTTAAATCACATTGTAAAGGAGATTACATATTTCAGATTGATGCAGATGAAGTTCCTCATGAATTTTTACTAGATAATGTACACGAAATACTTACATCAAATGATGTTGATTTGGTTCTTATACCAAGAGTAAATACAGTTGAAGGTTTAACTGATGAACACATTCAAAAATGGGGATGGAATGTTGATGATGGTGGTAGAGTGAATTGGCCAGATTACCAAACTCGTATTTACAAAAATACAGATGAGATAACTTGGATGAATAAAGTTCATGAAAGAATTACAGGTTACGATACTTTCTCTAATTTCCCTGCAGATGAAAACTATTGTTTATATCATCACAAACAAATCAAAAAACAAGAACAACAAAACGAATTTTACGAAACGATATGATAGGTATTATAGGACAAGGATTTGTAGGTAACGCTGTTTATCAGAAGTTTAAGAAATATTATGATGTTCACACATATGATTTAGATGAATCAAAATCAAACGATTCAAAAGAAAATGTGATTCATCAACAATATCTATTTCTTTGTTTACCAACTCCAATGAATGCTGATGGTAGTTGTAATGTAGATATTATAGAAAAAGAATTAGAACATATAGATTTGATTGCAGATAATCATGAGATTATAAAAACAATTGTAATTAAATCAACAATTCCACCTGGTACAACAGAAAAGTGGAATAGAAAATATGAGGCATTAGATATAGTATTTAATCCAGAGTTTTTAACTGAAGCAAACGCAGTTAGTGATTATGAAAATCAAGATAGAATTATATTAGGTGGACCAAGACCTGCATCAACCAATTTAAAAAGAATATTTTCAAAAGTATTCCCTAAGGCTAGAATTATTAAAACTAATTCAACTTATGCAGAAATGGTTAAGTACACAACAAATACTTTCCTATCAACAAAAGTATCTTTTGCAAACGAAATATATCAAATATGTCAAGTAGTGGGTGCGGATTATGACAAGGTTATGGAATACGCAACATTAGATAAAAGGTTAGGAACATCCCATTGGCAAGTTCCAGGTCACGATGGTGATTTTGGATTCGGTGGGCATTGTTTCCCAAAAGATTTATCCGCCCTACTTCACTTGACAGAAAAATTCGGTACTATAAATAACGTTCTTCAGGCAACAAAAGATACCAATGATGAGATAAGAAAAGATAGAGATTGGGAAAACATGAAAGGAAGAGCAGTAGTATGAAAGTAACATTTATATATGCATATGAAAACGAAGAGTGGTCAACACCATTATCCTTAGCATATGAGTTTGAAGATAGAGGATGGGAAGTAGAGTTTGTATCCATAGGTTCTAATAGATTACAGAATTGGAATGATGTAGAATTAAAAAAATGGATAGATTCAAAACCAAAAACAGATATTGTTTTGTTTATGGATTGGGGTAGATTTGATTCATCTCTTTTAGATAAAAACTTAGTAGATGCATTTTGGGTACAAGAGAGTGGAGATGACCCACAAAACTTTGAAAGAAATTATCCTAAATCAGAAAGATTTCATGTAACTCTTTCACCTGATTTTGAATCAACAACAGAATACAGAAAAAGAAACCAAGATGCTCATTGGTGGACACATTTTGCTGATACAAGAACTCAGTTTCCAATACCACAAAAACCAAAGTATGTTGCAGTAACAAGTAGAGGAACAGGTACTTCACAACTCCTAGATGGAATTACAGAACATGGTCAAGGTACTATCGGAAATAAGAATGGTATGGGGCCAGATGAACATACTGATTTTTTAAATCAAGGATTGATGGTTATTCAACATAGTAGATGGGGAGAAATTACTCGTAGAATATTTGAGGGTATGGCATGTGGTAAGATGGTTCTATGTGATAGATTAGATGAATCAAAAAAATTACAAGAGTTATTTGTAGATGGTGAAGATATAGTTTACTATGATGATATATTCGATTGTGTTGAAAAGATAAACTATTACAGAGAGAATGAAGAAGAAAGAGAACGTATTGCACAGAATGGATATAAAAAAGTAATGAAAAACCATACTCAGAAACAAAGAGCACAATTTATAATAGACCAATGGAAAAAGTACCAATCAGTATAGGAATTCTTTCATGGAAGAGTGGACAAACTTTAGTTAACACTTTACAAACTTACTTTGAAAGACAGTTCTTACATCATGTAAATGATGTTTGTATCTTATTTCAAGAGGTTTCTGAACAAGATAAAGAGATTGCAAATCATTTTGGTATCCCATATATTGGTTTACAAGATAATATTGGAATAGGACAAGGGTTTATCAGATTAACAGAACAAGCACAAACTGATAATGTTTTAGTATTAGAACACGATTGGAAACTTATAGAAGATAAACAAACTTGTATTGATAGATTGAAGAGTGGAATAGAATTATTAGATAATGGATTTTCTGCTGTAAGATATAGACACAGAGAGAATCCTGGTCATCCACATTTTTCATTCAAATATCAAGGAAGAGAATTAGATTATTATGATGAAGAGATTGAATGTACTTCACCACATCTTTTGGATTCAGTTCACTGGTGTAATCCATATGAAAAGTTTCCACAACACATTGGAAAGGAAGGTGAGTATTTTACTACAACATCTCGTTATGGTAATTGGACAAACAATCCTACTTTATACAAGAAGGATTTTTATTTAAATACGGTTGAACCATTCGCCGGAGGTGGTATCGCATTAGAAGGTAACATCTCAAAGTGGTGGGCAAAACAAAACTATAAAGTTGCTCATGGTGAGGGACTATTTAATCATTTAGACGAAGGTAAACATGGAAGGTAAATTTAAACCATTAGGAGATAGAGTTTTGGTAAGACCAGAATCTCTAGGAGAAACAAAATCAAAAGGTGGTATTATCTTAACAGATAGTGCACAAAGAGGACAAAAAGTATTAGGAGAAGTTGTTGCAGTTGGAACAGGTATATTCTCTCAGAGTGGAGATGTAATTCCTATAACTGTTAAAGTTGGTAATCAAGTTATGTATTCTAAAGATATGACTGGTGACCCAATAACAATTGATGATGAGAAATATTTCTTAATCAGAGAACATGAATTACTAGGATTCTATGAATAAACTCAAACTAATCATATTTGATTTAGATGGTGTTTTAGTTGAGGCAAAAAACATACATTATGATGCCCTCAATGAGGCATTAGGAAAAAAATATGAAATTAGTTGGAATGAACATTTATCAACTTATGATGGGTTAAAGACAACTCAGAAGTTGGAGATGTTAACTGAACGAAAGGATTTACCAATTGAACAACATGAAGTAATTTGGGAAACCAAACAACTTATTACTTTAGAAAAACTGAAACAACTAAAACCAAATCAAACTCTAATAGAATTAATGAGTTCACTAGTAGTTGATGGATTTAAGATTGCAGTATGTTCAAACTCAATCAGAAAAACCTGTTTAACAGTTTTATCTAAATTAGGTATTATGGAGTTTATGGATTTGGTAATATCCAATGAAGATGTAAAGAACTCCAAACCACATCCAGAGATGTATTGGAAAGCAATATCAATGATGAGTTGTTTACCTGAGGAAACTTTGATAGTTGAAGATTCACCATATGGGTTACTTGCAGCTGCTCGTTCTAAATCACACATTCTAAGAGTAAAGAATACAAAAGAAACAAATCTTGATAACGTACAAAGTAAAATAAAACAAATAGAAATGGGAGAACAACAATCAACACCAGCTTGGAGAGACGAGAATCTTACAGTATTGATTCCAATGGCAGGTGCAGGAAGTAGATTCCAACAAGCAGGATATACTTTTCCAAAACCACTAATCGATGTGAAAGGGAAACCTATGATTCAAGTAGTGGTAGATAATTTAAACATCAAGGCAAACTATGTTTATGTTGTACAAAAAGAACATAGAGAAAAATATAACTTAGATACTTTACTGAACCTAATCACACCAGGTTGTAAGATTGTTCAAGTAGATTCATTAACAGAAGGAGCAGCATGTACTGCATTACTTGCAAAAGAATATATTGATAATGATAATCCTTTGTTCTTTGCTAACTCAGACCAGTTTGTTGAATGGGATTCAAATGAGTTCTTATACAAAATGAATGAAACTGATGCAGATGGTGGAATTGTATCGTTTAGGGCAACACATCCAAAGTGGAGTTTTGCTAAAATTGATGAACAAGGATTAGTAACTGAAGTTGCAGAAAAGAATCCAATCTCAGATATTGCTACTGTTGGATATTACTATTGGAAGAAAGGTTCTGATTTTGTAAAGTATGCAGAAGATATGATTGAGAAAGATATCAGAGTGAACAATGAGTTCTATGTTTGTCCTGTTTTTAATCAAGCAATAGAAGATGGAAAAGAAATTCGTACCTTTGATATTCCTAAAATGTGGGGATTGGGTACACCAGAAGATTTAAAATACTATTTAGAAAACTATAAATGATAATATTCACACCTAACACATCAGTTGTTCAAGAGAATAGACAACCAACTACAAAAGTAAAACTAATATCTCATAGAGGTAACATCTTAGGTAAAGAACCTGAGAAAGAAAACACACCCTCTCAAGTAGATAAAGCATTAAGTTTAGGATATTATTGTGAAATTGATGTATGGTATCATCAACATGAATTTTGGTTAGGTCATGATGGACCAGAACACATGGTTGATTTACAATGGTTAACTAATAGAAACATTGGTTTGTTTATTCATTGTAAAGATTTAGTTACAATTTCTCATTTCAAACATTTACAAGAAGAAATGTTGATGGATTTAAACTATTTCTTTCATCAGAAAGATGATTGTACAATTACTTCGAGAGGAGATATATGGGTATTTCCAGGTAAACAACCATTAAAAAACAGTATTGCAGTTCTACCTGAGATACACGATGATGATGTATCACAAGCAAGTGGAATTTGTTCAGATTATATAAAAAATTATGAAAATATTAATTAATTTAGTAGGGTTATCTCATCACGATGTTGGAAATCACTTTCACACCTATGAGAATTGTTATCAAAACTTATTTAAAAACTTAGTAAGTCCTTTGAGATTACATGGCCATGAGGTTGATTTCTATTTAAAAACATATGAAACAGATAGAGAACAAGATATAAGAAATATTTATAATCCTATCCATGCTGAATTTATTCCGATTCAACATGCCTTTGATACTTATATTCAATCAGTTAGTTCATTAAAAGAATTCGATTATGATTTCTATATTGTAACTAGATTTGATTTGTGGTTAGGAGTTCCAATTGATATAAACTTTGAGAAGTTTAATTTCTTGTTTAAAGAATTAGATTGGTGGGATAATCATAATTGTACAACTGATACTTTTTATGCATTTCCAAAAGAAATGTTAGATGGATATGTAAAGGGTATTATAGATTGTAGAAATAATAATCACAAACCAGAGTATATAGGTTTGTTTCACGCTCTGTATAAAGACCTGAAGAACTACATTAACCCATCAGAGTATCATTATATAGACGAAGAAAAAACAACAGTTCAAATATCAAAAAAATATACATTAAGTAGATACATTAAATGAAAAAGACAATATTAATTACAGGTGTTGCTGGATTACTCGGTAGTAGATTAGCAGATTGGATTGTAGAAAACAAACCAGAAGTAAATATCATAGGTGTTGATGATTTAAGTGGTGGGTATGAAGAAAATATAAATCCAAAAGTTAAGTTCTGGCAGATGGATTTAGTAAACCATCCAATTGAAAACATTTTTGAATCATATGATATAGATTATGTATTCCATTTTGCTGCATATGCTGCTGAAGGATTATCCCCTTTTATTCGTTGTTACAATTATGATAACAACTTAAAGGCAACTGCTAAAATTGTTAACGAGTGTATTAAACACAATGTAAAGAGATTGGTATTTACTTCAACACTTGCAGTTTATGGTCATGGTGATGGTGGTATCTTTGATGAATCACAACAACAAGCACCAATAGACCCTTATGGAGTTGCAAAGTATGGATGTGAAATGGATATCCAAATTGCTGGTGAACAACATGGATTAGATTGGTGTATTATCAGACCACATAATGTTTATGGTGTAAAACAAAACATTTGGGATAAGTATAGAAATGTACTAGGTATTTGGATGTTCCAACATTTGAATGGTGAAGATATGACCATCTTTGGTGATGGTACACAAACAAGGGCATTTAGTTTTATTGATGATTCATTAGAACCATTATGGAATTCGGCAGTAAGAGAAGAGGCATCAAAAGAAATCATTAACTTAGGTGGTATTGAAGAAATCTCAATCAAAGATGCTTCTGTTGTTCTAAGAGAGGTTATTGGTGAGGGTAATATAGTTCACCTAGAACCAAGACATGAGGTTAAACATTCAATACCTACGTTTCAGAAATCAATTGATATATTAGGATTTGAATATAAAACTGAATTAAAAGAAGGTTTGACCAAAATGTGGGAATGGGCAAAAGAACAACCAATGAGAGAAAGATTTGTATGGCCAGAGTATGAGTTAGAAAAAGGAATCTATTCTTTTTGGAAAAATAAATAATATGAGTAAAACTTTATTAAGTGGTTATTTGTGGGGATATGATAGACCAAATACCGCTGATGTTATATTTAGAAAATTCAGAGAATTTTATAAAGATGGTAGCCTATATTTTAAAATGGATGTAGGTGGTAAAGAAAAAGAACACAAAGATATTTGTGAAAAATATGGTGCAGAATTTTCTGTACAACCAATGAAAGTTGGTAGATGTGGGTTTATGAACCACTATAACGAATGGGAAGAAGGGGGTAGTGAAGCCCTACAAAGAGAGTGTTGGCCTAAAGAAAACGCATTCACATGGATGGATAGTTTATATGAAGTGGCAAAGAAATGTGATTCTAAATACTTGATATCACTAGAGGATGATACCTTTATCCTAAAACCAATCAGTATCCTTGAAGAAGATTTTGGTATTGCAGTTGTTGAATACAATTGTAACAGAATACACCCATCTTTATTAGAACTTATAGATAGTATAGATGGAAATACAGATATTCCAATCAATTTACATGGATTTAAAGGATATGGTGCACAAGGTGGATTTATTATCAATTGTGAAACTTTTGTTAAAGGATGGGATAAATTAAAACCAACACTAGAAGAAAAATGGGATGAGATTAGAGAACAAACTCACTTGATAGGATGGGTTGATGTTCTACCACAACTTGCCGTAATGGCATCTAATGGTTCTGTTGTATGGAATAGGGAATTAGTACAAACATGGTTTCACGAAAAACCAGAGTTGTATCCTGGCAAGGGACATTGGAGAGATTATGAGATTGTGGATTTTTTAAAAGATGATGAAATAATTAATAACTTATGAAAGATTTAATAATATCTGCTGTTACAAAATACACTGCAAAAGAATTATACAATTATGTTGAATCAATCAACAGATGTGGATTTAGTGGTGATAAAATTATGGTTGTATATGATGTGACCGATGAAACTATTGATTATCTAAAAGATAATGGATGGGAACTGTTCAAGGCAAACTTGGAAGGACATATTCACATGCATAGATTAATTACAATGTATTGGGTACTTAGAGGAATAAAGAGAAAATACAGACATATGATTACAACCGATGTAAGAGATGTTGTATTCCAACACAACCCATCAGATTGGTTACAGAAAAACTTAAAGAAAGATATACTAGTATCTACTGAAAATGTGTTATATAAACACGAAGCTTGGGGTGAGAAGAACATTAAAGAAGGTTACAACGAGCTTTTATGGGATAGATATAAAGATAATCATTCATGTAATGTTGGTGTGTTAGCGGGTAAATATGATTCTATGATGGATTTATTACTATTAAATTATATGGTATCTCAATCGGGTGATACAAATCACTTTACAGACCAAAGTTCATTTAACTTTATAGTACACAATAGTATTGCAAAAGATGCCGTACAAATTACAGGTATCGATGAATCATGGGCACTACAACTAGGTACGATGGATAATGAAAATCTTATCGGAGAAAGAAAAAATAATATAGATGAATTCACAATCATTCATCAGTATGATAGAGTATCAGATATTAACGAATATGTAACTAGACTATTATCTTAATGAAATATTGTATTTCTATATTTGCACTTCCACATGAGATTGATGATTTAGAAGTAACCTTAACCCAACTAGGAAAAGCGTTTCAATATATCAATCAAGAAAACTTTATATTAGATGTTACATTAGGAATGTCTGATAATTTAGTAATGTGGGAGCAATCAAAATTACCAAAGGAATACTTTCAAGATAAGTTTATTTTACTACAAAATAAATGTTGGTGGGTTGATAACAAATTCTTTAGGTTATCTGAAGGTGAAGTTCAAGGGTGTGTATCTAAAAGGAGACAAACTTGGTTAGACCACAAGAACGTTGATTATCATATTTGGTTAGATACCGATATTATATTTGATGAAAGAACTCTTGTTTACTTAGATAATGTTGCATCACAACTAGATGATAAACACGCAGTAATTACACCAGAGATTGTAAAAGTTTGGGACAATACTTGGGATTGTTTAGTAAATGAACAATTCTTAGATAAACCAACAGATTATCAACATACAAATAACCCATTTATAGATTCAGGCATCAAAGGAGATATCTCAGTAGAAACTGTGGTTTCTGGTGTTCCTGGTCAACCAACTATGAAATTTGCTGGTGGTTGGTTCACTTGTATTTCAAGAAATATACTCGATAGATTAACAGTACCTGAATCATTTGGTCACTATGGATTGGAAGATACCTATCTTATGCAAGGATTAGAATTACTAAAGTTAGGTACTCAATATAAAATAAAAAATCTTGTAGTTTGTGAGAACTATAAGTTTAGAAACAATGTGCATATAACTAATTACCTTGCTTCAATTAGTAGAAAAGATGAATTTTTAAAGATTGCACAATCTAATTTTGTTAAAGAGCTTGAAAAAGTAGTACAAAACACTACGTTTTAAATCTCAGTTAGATATTTATTATCAGAAAAGGATGTTATAACATCCATGTTACTTCAACAGTCGTTTTATTCAAGACGTATATATTCAATTTAGTTTTATTTAATTAGTTACAGTAATCTATTAACATAGGAGATTACTTTGAAGTACGCTACATTAAATGTATTTAAAATATTCATTTTGTGTATCTTAGTTTTAACACCAACCGGTTCTAATGAGATATACGAAGATGACAACCTCATTAAGGTCGGTGACGTAACCAACGAAATCCGCATGGGGAAATTTGCAGGTAACCGAAACCTGGCAGTTGGTGTAAAAAATATCCTCGAAGAACTCCTCTTAGATTTAGATTATGATTTATCAGACCAGGCATCCACACAAGTGAATGTTAGATTGGTCTTTTTTGATATAAAAAATATTGGAACATCGGTTGCGGTGTTTCATAAAGATGTTTCACTAACGCAGATTATAGCAATTGGTGAACTTGAAGTCAATGGAAAGGTTAGAAAAAGGACTACTCAAAAGGGCCAGTCAAGAACAATTTCTACCTCTACACTTGTGGTTGCAGAAGATGGTACATTTAATCAACAAACGGCGAGTATAGCGTTGAAAAAACTATGCGAATCAATTATTAAGGATTTATTATGAAAAAAATTTTATCAATTTTAGTTAGTGTACTTTTTACACTAAGTTCTTTTGGCCAAGGTAGTTTAAACCTTGAACACCAAAGTGGAACAATTCAAAAGGTAGGAGATGAATTTGTTATGAAAATTCAGTATTATACTGGTGACCAGGGCGATGCAACTCTTTTACAATTCGATTACGAATACAACAACAAATTATTAGAACTAACAGAATTCAATTGGGCTTCAGGTGTACCAAGTGATTATTCTAAAACAAGAAATCAATGGACTGGATACAAATATAACAACAGACCAGATACAGAGGCAACCGATATGGATTTACAATATCAATGGTGGCAATCTGAAGCTGGTAATAATTCGTATTCAGCCAATCAAGATTTTAACGTAAACAGAATCACAGTACAAGGAACAACTGCATGGACAAATGGAAATGTTATTGTAACAATTAAATTTAAAGTTAAGGATAACTTTGGAACAAACTATTCTGATTACAGTAATGTAATTGCATTGAACTGGGCAAATATTAAGAAGGCAGATGGTTCACAATTACAAGTAACTAGAAATGGTGATTATAGTTTAGGTAGTATTCAAGGAGGTAACGCTGGTGATGTAACCTTAAACTTAAAAACAGCAAACACTGCAGGATACGCTGATTATGGATATACAATCAAATATGATGGTGAATCTGTAAAGACAGGTGATTTTGATGCTGGTGGACAAGCAGTAGTTAGTGGTTTAGAAAACGATAAAATTTATTCAATAGAAGTAAATCTATCAGAACTACCAGAATATCTTGATGAAGTAGTAACTGTTGCTGATTTGGCAAAAGTATTCGCTGAAGCAATTGGAGCAGGTTCTGGTCCAAGTGGTACAACTTCAACTTGGGATTATCATGTACAGGCTGTAATCGGTGATGTTGTTGGTGATGATAATAAAGTAGATTTTCAAGATTCATATGAAATTATGGCTTATCTACAATCAATAACAACTGGTAATACAAACAGAATTACTCAGGCAAATGCAACATATGATAAGTGGGGTATTGAAGGAACTTATGGTGATAACACACAAAGTTCTATGTTCCTAAATACATTTACACTTACAGATACAAACCAATCATCTAAAACTATAAACGTTGCACATGGATTAGTAGGAGATGTTAACTTTACACATTCATATGAACCATCAGCAGAAGGAGCTGCAAAATCAACACAGGCATCTGCAAGAAATAGTATGGGTGTACAATATAGTTCAGTACAAGGTGCTGACCCACTTTATAAAAGTGAAGAAGCTAACTTGGATTTAGTTTCTGAAATAAAAGATGATGGTACAGTTGAATTTACAATTGAAATGGATGTTGAAAATCTAATTGGTACACAATTCAATGTAAAATACAATACAACAGTTCTAACATTAGATAACGTAATCTTTGACACAGGTAATGAGATGACAAACTTCTCAAACATAGATGGGGATAAGATAAGAATTGGTTCGTTTGACCAAAACTTTACTGCTACTGTTAAGACAGGTACACCATATAAATTAATCTTTACACCAAATGAAGCAATTCAAAATACTTCAGGTTTGATTACATTCAAAGTTACTGAAGGTGTAAAGGATGATGGAACACAAGTTAACTTTATTATAAATTAAGGAGAAAAAATGAAAAAAGTATTAATATTATTAAGTTTATTCTTTGTATTCAGTTGTGTGAAAGACGAAGAATTATATGAGGACCCATTTGTAGAAGTACCAGAATCATTGGTAATAGCTGATGTAGTGGGTATCAAACTAGAAAGTGTAATTGTAACTGATAGAGTTGCAATGAATGTTAAATTACCAGTAGATGGGATTTATAGAATTAAAATCAGACATGGAATGAACAATGATTTGATATCACAAGAAAGAGTTAATGGAACTGAAGGTGATAACATTTTAAAAGTTTATACATCAACTTTAGATAAAAGTGGATATATGATTCAGTTAACTGATGAATTCCATAATATATTAGGGAGCGAATCATTCGTAGTACAATAATGGCAGAAGAAAAAGAAAGTTTTTTTGGTAAATTAAAAAACCAAATAATTGCAGCAGTTGGTATAATACTAACTACTTTGGGTGGTATTTTTATAGATGAAGTAAAATCATTTATAGGAATCGAAGATGAAGAAAATGCACAAGTTGAAGTTGTTCAAGAGAACAAACAAGAAGTCAATGTTGAAGGCCCAACTATCGTAGTAAACATACCAGAACAAAAAACAGAAACTAAAACAATAATCAAAGAAGTTAAAGTTCCTGTTGAAAAGAAAAAAGAAAAAGAACAAGAAATTGATTGGTAACTAAACGAAAGGAAAAACTATGAAAGGTTTTAATAAATGGTGGAAAGTAAATGGACAAGGTATAGGATTTATACTTGGTATCGTTTATCTTAACGCTTACTTCTTAATATTAGGTGATAGAATTCAAGATGGAGATTTAACTGCAGATTTATTGGCAGGTGGATGGATATTACAGTTCTTTGGATTTGCTGTGTGGTATGCATGGCAAATGAGAGTACATGGATGGAGATTACCTAAACACATTAAGGATACACATTAATTTAATAAATTGGAGAGATTACAGAAAAAATGGAAACATTAAAAATGATTTTTACAGAAAAGGCATCAGATTACAAAATAGTAGATGTTATTTTAAAAGCTTGGATAGCTGGTTTATTGACAATGTGGGCAATCGGAATGGTTGCTATCATTAGTCATCTAATCATGAACCCATCAGCTATGGATAACGCAACTTTTGGTATATTTGATACACTAGGTAACTAAACATGAATGAATTTATAGAACAAATTGAAAAGTGTAAATGGGGAGTACTACTTAGTTGTATCCTATTTGCCTTATTTTTGATTATAACATGAAAAAATTAATTAAGATATTAAAAAAAATAGATAATTGGCTAACTAAGATAGGTTACGATATGTACCCTAACTTAACTAGTCATATGAAGGACAAAAAATGAAAAACTTACTACTATTGATATGTGTATTTTTAACACATATCACTTTTTCACAAACTGTTGGCAAGATAAAAGCAGAAACTTATCAAGCAGAATTCGAAAAAAAGAAATCTATCGATGATGTTTCTGATTATTGGGGTGAAACTATTCCAATTGCACTAATCAATATATCTGCATCTGATGTGGTTTACGAAATGTGGCCAGATTTAAAAGATGCAAGAATAGGATTAGGAGTTACCAATATGGTAATTGAATATTTAGATTGGACAAACAGATTTGAGTTTGTAGAAGAAAAATCAGAGATTAAAAATAGAATGAAATCTCAATGGGTTGCATCACGAAAGGGTGTTTCACAAAACGAAGTTTATGGTATGGGTAAAGTCATGTTAGCAAAGTATTTTGTTACAATAGAGATTTATGACTTTTCTGTTTCAGAAGATGAAGTTTTATCACTAAAAGATGGTTCTAAACAAACACAAACAACTCGTTTAGGTTTACAAGTTCGTTTCACTAATGCAGAGAATGGTACTTACTTTGTAGGTTCTGGTCTCGGAGAAGCAAATACAGTTAAGACTCAAGAGGGTTTGCTGGGGTTAGATTTGGAGGAAATAAACTTCAGACAGTCAGCAATTGGAGTGACTACCAGAAAAGCATTAGAAACGGCTTCAGCAAGGATAGTAGGGAGAATGATAAGAAAAGGGATATTTGAAAACTAATGAATGAGAAAACTACTATCGATACTTTTATTTCTGTGCATAACACAATTTAGTTATTCACAAACCTTCACACAGACGTTTGTAGACAGATGTACTGGTGAGGTACAAGTTGTAACCGCAAACTTCACAAGTGGTTCAGCAATCGTTGCATTCTACAACGAGGCAAAATTATTTACTTACGAACAATATACAAATGGTGAACTACATCAATGGTTAGTTCAAAAATATGCATGGTGGGCAGCACTTTCACCATGTTCAACTGCTCAAACCAACGCAACCAACGCTCAAAATACTGCGAATAACGCAACTAACAATACATCAAACGCTACAAATAATACGAACACAAGTGGTTCAAGTGGTTCATCTTCAAGCGGAAGTAGTGGAAGTAGTGGTTCATCAGGCTCAAGTGGAAGTGGTTCAGATTCAAGTGGAAGTGGTTCAAGTGGAGGAGATAGTGGAAGTGGCTCTGATTCGAGTGGAAGTGGTTCTGATAGTGGCGGAAGTGGTTCTGATTCTGGTGGAGATAGTGGAAGTGGTTCTGATGGAGGAGGTGATTCTGGTGGAGACAGTGGAGGAGACTCAGGTGGAGATAGTGGAGGTTCTGATTCCGATGGAGGAGGAGACTCTGGTGGTGATTCCGATAGTG
>Ga0315330_10000155_pt1 | contig 36568 bp, 37 predicted proteins | sample M140m34915metaG_FD_203453 | JGI IMG/M metagenome (GOLD analysis project Ga0315330, IMG submission 203453) | Ammonia-oxidizing marine archaeal communities from Monterey Bay, California, United States - M1 40m 34915 | ecosystem: Environmental > Aquatic > Marine > Intertidal zone | place: USA...
TAGAGAGACTTTAATTTTAGGGAATATACCTCATGAAAAGAAGAGACTTTAATAAATATTTAGCAATGTTCGCCGTTCCCGGGACAGCCGGACTGTCCTCAAATGCTATGGCCGGAACTAAATGGAATCTCACCGCGGACATAACTGAGGCCTGCAGTTGCTCGATACCTTGCCCCTGTAACTTTGGCTTTCCTACAGACCAAAAATGCGAAGGATCGCGGCTAATTCAAATTCTTTCGGGAGAATTTAATCAGATTGACCTAACTGGTATTGCATTTCTTGCCACATTTGAGATGAGGAAATGGGCTCATATTTATGTAGATGACAAATTGGATGAACGACAAAACAAAGGCTTTGATCTGATCTTTCCGGTGGCATTCGCTGGGTTCAAAAAACTATCAAGAAAGATCGAACGAGTGCCTATGTCTTACGAGAAAACTTCTGAGACAATCAAATATTCAGTGCCCGATTCGACAGTAGAGATTAAGAAACTGCGAGGGTTAGAGGGTGCGGAAATAAATATTACCGGATTACCGTCGACAAACTATCGAAATTATATTCAATATCAATCTGTAATCCATACTCATAAAAGTTCATCCTCGAGTTGGAGCCATAAAGAAACTAATGGATTTACATCGCGTATGATAGTCAGCGGTACTGCTTAGGCATCCCTACTCAATTATTTAGAAGGAAGACATTGTGTCAAAAATCGCTCGCTTTAGCCGTATAGGCGGTCCAGATGTTATAGAACTCAATGAAGAAGAGTTAGCCTCGCCTAAAAATAACGAGGTGCTCGTAGATGTTAAAGCAGCTGGGCTCAACCGCGCGGAGTATTTATATATGCAAGGACTTTATCTTGTTGAACCAAAATTGCCTTCTCGTGTAGGTGTCGAAGGTTCAGGCGTGATAGAGGCGGTAGGACCGAATGTAACCAACTTCAAAGTCGGACAAGAAGTTTCCATTACCCCAAACATGTCTCCCGCTGAGTATGGAGTTATTGGAGAAAAAGCTATTATCCCTGTTCAAGCATTAGCACCTAAATCTCCAGATATAAGTTTTGAGGAGGCCGCTGCAATTTGGATGGCCTTTCCAACAGCGTACGGTGGCTTGGTTGAGGTTGGTGGTTTAAAGCAAAATAAAAAGCAACACGTAGTAATATCAGCGGCGAGCTCTAGCGTTGGGATTCCCGCAATACAGATAGCTAAGAACCACGGCGCGAAGGTAATAGCAACCTCCAGAGACTTTTCTAAAAAAGACTCGTTATTAGATGCCGGTGCAGATCACGTAATTGCTACCGGTGAAGAAGACTTCGCAGCTCGAATTATGGAAATCACAGAAGGTAATGGTTTCGACATTGCCTTTGATCCTATTGGTGGGCCTTTTCTCGAGACTCTTGCCGATGGTGCGGCTGTAGAAGCTACTATAGTTGTATACGGGGCTCTTGCAATGTCTGACACACCTTTTCCCTTATTCCCCGCTATTGGGAAAGGTCTGCGGGTATGTGGCTTTCATCTGGTATACAACTTATTTGATCACGTTGACCGGACCGAACGAGCCATGGCGCACTTAGGAGAGAATCTCGCTAACGGTACCTATAAGCCGGTTATCGATAGAGTCTTCCCGCTGAGTCAAGTCACACAGGCCTATGAGCATATGGCCGCTGGACAGCAAATAGGAAAGATTATCGTAAGTGGCAGTTAAAAACGCTGTTGATTAAACGCTACCCAGTTTAGACGCAAGCAATGCCTCAAGCTTTCTTATATCAGCTTCACATGTCACCAACTCTTCAGGACTGACAATCACAGAGTAGGAGTCTCCAATTCTCTGTGCGATGCAAGGGATACTATCGCCAGTGATTTTAGCAAGATCGCTAGGTTGCTCATTGCGATGCAAAAGCCTAAATTCTAATTCACTGCGATTGGCAAAACCAATCCATTCCTTCTTCCCTCTTAATGACCAACCATGGGTCATATCACATAAAGTACAATGGGCTAAACCACTTATTTTGCCCAGAATATATTTAATCTCGCCCCATAAGCCACCGTCGGCATCATATACGCCATATAAGATCTTTACTTGAGATCCAGACATCCCCACAACCCCAGCTATCTCAAAATCGCCATAGGTTTTACCGGAGCATCAGAAAGATCGAGTTGATTCACATGATCTCTGAACCCGAAATAAAACGTGTCACTCCTCACTGCCCACCAATTTTCGAATAAGTCAGTTTGGACCACTGCTTTGATGAAATGCTCGTAACCGGACCATATTTCTTGACTTACATGCCCAGTCTCCTGCTGCCTATACAAAACCTCAAACGCTCTAAAAATACCTGTCAGTATCATAAACATACGAGCCTTTTCGGCAGCTTTCAGAGCAGAAAAATCTTCAGTTGCCTGCAAATAAAGCAGACTGAGCTCTTCAGACGCGCCGATAGACATCATCGTCTGATTTATTAATTTTGCGCTTTCTTGCTCTATAGTTGCACGGACCGCATTCGAGTTTTGCTTAATTTGTGCCGCAAGATAGATAAGCGAAGCGACTACCGCGATGGCACCAATCGTCTCAGATATCGACCCAAGCGCCGACCAATTAAAAATCGCAGACCAATTCATACGTGCTCCTTATAACTCATATTATATTTTTTTATCTCACAAATTCTTCGACAATTGGCTTTTTGTCAAATGCTCAGATCGAGTAAATTATAGTCCTTTAACTTTGTCAGGGTGTTTTCATCCCATCGATGATCATCGGCGCAACTAGCTAAAGGTTGGTAACAAAAACTTTCCTCGTGAGGAAACCTTTGCTTTCGAGCATTGATCGCCAAAGAAATCACTTGCGAGCGTTTCAAAATCCTAGCTTCATCATAAATAGCCTCGGCATTATGGACCCCACCTGCTTTAACCCCTAATACCGACTTTCTTCTATGGAAACCAAAATTCACGGTCACTCGCTCCTCTTTACTGGTATTCGCGAATGATCCATGAACTAACTGTCTATTAGAGATCACAACATCACCAGCCCCACAAACCATTGGGACAGCGTCTGGGAGATACTCTGTACCAGCCACATTAACCATTTCTTTTATATCCATTTTACCTAATCGATGAGTTCCAGGAACGACCCATACACCATTTCGAGCGGTACTTCCGTATAGTTGTGCCATAAAATTAAATCCATGAGTACCTTCGTCAAAGTCCTCACTATCCCAATGAGTCAGACCATCTTGATGCCAGGCAACCGATGCCCCTACTCCAGGCTTCTTGATAAATAAGGCTTCATTAAACGGTGTGAAATCACTACCGTTGATAGCCTCTGCCACTTTTAAAAGTTCCGGATGTCCATATGCACGTAAACACGCATTCGAAAATTGCAGAGAACCTAATATAAGAAATATCGCTTCGTCAGGAACCCCTTTCTCAGCCTTAGGCTCAGGCATTTTTACAGGATGTCGGCCTCCGGCTGCATCCGTCGCTCCAAAAGGATCGGAGAGAGGCGGCGCCCAGAAAAAAGTCGGAGCTTTGCACCCAAAACCTAGCGGTCTATTGCCACTCAGATCGTTCTCTGCATCTTTTTTAATCGGAGCTCTATTCAAGATATGTTCCACATCAGCTTTGATGTCAACAAGCTCATCACTAGCTAACACAGACTCAAATATATAAAAACCATATTCGGAATATGCATCCGAGATATCTCTACCTAAGGCGCCATCACTCTCGAACCTGATCGGACCACGATTATTCAAGGCTTTAGCACGAGTGTGACCATCATCAAAATATTTTTCCATCATCTTCTCCCCACTACCCACCATTCATTTGCTTGCCCCTATTAATCAAATTAGCGAAAAATTTAATCGCCCCCACTCAAAATATTTATAATCTCACTGCAAGCAATTCGAGACCGCGTACTATGGTCGTTAGCAGATGCGCTTGATATTGGGTGAGTAATAGTCACAAACTCTAATTTGCTCGCACCAAGCACCCGTCCCATCAACGCTGCCGCACTTCCGAAGGGCTCAGTCATGATGCCAACCGAAGGTATGCCTAATCGCTCACAAATAATCGCATCATGCAGACTGCACGAAGAACAACTGCCTCAGTCGCCAATGCCTGAAATCATAGCATTCCAACGTTCAGCATCATTCAGTAATAGGCTATCTACAGGAGTGCTATAATTAGATTTAATTATACGAACCACCTCTGCTACTTGGTGGCGCTCCTTTAGTTCGGTCTCTAAGCAGTCAAAAAATGAAATGGTTCCGCGTTTTCCATTAGAAATAATCGCTACCACAGAATCCTTGAAAGACTCCAATCTTGGAGCATACGTGAAGTCCGTAATGCTACGTTTATAAGTCGGATCTAAAAACTTTATTGACATACATCAGTCTCCTATATCTCGCAGTCCACGCACGCTCCGATTGCCATTGTAATCGCACGACTAGTCTTGCCAAACCATGGAGGTATTACCGCCCCGAATCCACCCGCGGGTCCGCCAGCTGCGATGACTAAAAGATCATCAATACTTTTCAAGGCGAAATACTTGCGTTCACCTTGATTAGCGATAACGGCCGTCTTACCACATGACGCCCAATCCTTTCGCATCACCCAAGCATTTTTTTTAACATATTCGCGGATCTGGCGCTTCTCCCATCCAGCGCGCTCAAAATGCGCCCGCAATTGCGGAGGAACCACTATAGCCCAGTCGCCCGCATGAATAGAGTAATTGAGCATGGAAGCCTTAATTTCAGAAACATAAGTATCCAATATTTCCTCAGGATTAGTAGTCCATTCATTCATTATCTGACGCGGTGAACCCGCTGCAAACACCGTGATCGCAGAAGTATCTGAGGGTATGCCTCTATCCTGTGCTAGCGACAGCCACGAAGTATCGCCCTCGTCCTCTCCCATGCAAAAACTTATTTTACCAGGGTGACCCAAAGTCGACCTATCGGCCTCCCCCGGACGCACCTCTAAAATATTCTGTAATGACAAACGAATTGCGCGACCGATACATGTAGTGGCCCGATCAGTCGACCCGAGCACGTTAAAGGTCGCGTCGATACCCAGAAACTGAACAGCCGGACCATTGATAACAATCAAAATCGCGCAACCCCCCGTACTAGAAGTCGCTCCATGCAAAACAAATTTATCTTGTAACATCGCCGTGAATGCTGCTACTACAACGGGAAAATGTCGCGCTACGCAACCAGCCATGACTGCATTGATAGCAAGTTGCTCAGCTATAATAGCTCGTTCTCTCACCGGTTCTACGCCAACAAGATGATCTGGTGGCACAAGCGCCTCGGCAAGAAATTTTCGCACTATATCAGGGGTCGGTGGAATGATAGGTAAACCGTCGGTCCAACGACTAGTATAAAACCGTTCTTGTACCGCATCGTAACTATCTGCTTCATAGATCTGCGCAGCGAAAAGGTTGTCATTATCTTCACTCATGCTTCAGCAAACCCCATTTTCTATTAGTCTTTTGTAATCGTTAGAGTCGTAACCCACTTGTCGGAGTACTTGCTGCGTGTCCTCCCCAACTGACGGTAACTTATCCGACGGCGTAGCCGGCTCATTTAGAAAACACACGGGAGTCCCCACTCTCTCGACACCATCCCTTCCTTTACTTACAATTCCTCTGTCTCTTAAAAATTTTTGCCGCCAAGCCTCATCGAGTTCTAATACCGGCGCCCAACACACGCTACGATCGCTGAACCATTCGTCCCACTGAGATAATGTCTTAGTAAGAAACGTTTTCCGTAAAAATTCCTTTACAGGTTTTTGGGCGTCTCCCCAAGGCTTCTCACACAACGGTATTAAATCGGGACGCTCCAATGCATTCAACAAATTTTCAGCGAAAGTCATCTCGGATCCTGATAAGACTAGCCTACGCCCATCGGACGTCTCATAGATATTATAGAATGCTGCGCCACCATAAAGGCGTTCGCGGCTTAAGTTCGGCGCCGTATTATTAACGATCACCTCACTCAAAATATGGGGCGTCCACGATATCAAGCTATCGGTCATAGACATATCTAAATAGTCACCCTTACCACTCTTCTCTCTCCTGTAGAGAGCCATCATAATACCGGCCAGTGCCAGAGATCCGAGAGCTACGTCTGCAGTAGGCGAGGCTGGTAATGCAGTATCATCTTCTCCCTGCCAGCCCAAACTGAGCACACCGGTAATTGCCTGAGCACCAAGATCATGTGAAGGTCTCATGGACATATCCCCAGTTTGACCGAACGCAGATAAAGAACAAAAGATGATACCCGGATTTAGTTTTGCAACTACTTCATACCCGATTCCGAGTCGATCAACGACCCCAGGTCGAAAAGAATCTATGATAATGTCACTCTGCTGAGCTAGTTTTAGAAAGATACGAACCCCTTCATCCTCTTTTAAATTTAACTTTACGCTTAGTTTTCCTCTCTGCGTGTTGCGAAAGTAAGTAGTAAAACCTTCTACTTCGGGGCCCAAATAGCGAGTCGGCTCGCCAGAACCATGCTCGATTTTTATCACTTCCGCTCCGTGATCGGCTAACAGCATACCCATATAAGGACCAGGCAAAAACTGAGACAAATCTAATACTCTTACGCCATCTAACTTCACATTTAGCTCCTAAAGATACTAATATCCGGTTTTACTGTGGCCCGTCAATTGGCTGCAGGAAAACGCTTAATTCACTGTCCAAAATAATCACTATATATTTTTCTCGCTCCTTTCCAAGTAAAATAAAGTAATGGACCTCCTAAAAATTAATAGTAATGACTTCTGAACAAAGTAATCTATTTCGGCGTGCAACAAAAAACTTTGGCAAAGTACTCAGTGGCAAAGCGGTAGGCGCCGCAATTTCTCTTATCTATCTGGCCCTCGCTGCCCGCGGTCTGGGGACAAATGGGTTCGGCATCGTGATACTGATCCACTCGTACATGTTAATGTGCACAAGGATCGTCTCCTTTAAGTCCTACGACATCATAGTCAAGTACGGCGCTGAGTTTTTGACTGCCAATCGAAAAAAGGATTTCCAAGATCTAATAAAGTTCACATTTTTACTAGACTTTTTCGCCGCGTTTTTTGGAATTTTGCTCGGTACGCTCGTTGTATACCTTTGGGGCCATAATTTCGGAATCCCGTCAGACGCAATCCCCCTCGCAGTGATTTATTGCGTCCTGATTATCTCCAATGTCACTGATACTACGACGGGTATTCTCCGAATTTGCGATCGATTTGATATAGTGGCATTCCTTGCAATTGTTGAACCTACGGTCAGGCTTGTAGGGGTGACCATAGCCTTCTTTTCCGACTCGCCGTGGCAAGCATACTTAATGTCATGGTTCGCCGCGCGGATCTCATACTTTTGTATATCATTAGTAGTGGCAGCCTATGAGTTGTCGAGAAAAAATCTCCTTCAATCTTTTTCTTGGAAGATACCTCAACCCACTCTGCAAAATCCTAAGATCTGGAGGTTCTCATGGTCCTCAAACTTTTATGGCTCCACAAACTCGATTGGGATTCAATTTACGACTTTGGCGGTTGGAAGCTTAATTGGCGCTTCTGGCGCAGCGCTTTTCAAAGTAGCTCAAGAACTTGCCGAAGCAAGTGCAAAGGCAGCCATCGTTTTCAGTAGTGCGCTCTATCCTGAATTAGCCCGGCTTGCAACATCTCCTCAAGGAAATGTTCAAATACGAAGGGTTGTCTATAAAGCTGCCAAATCATCCGTGTTTATAGGCTTCATCTTCACAGGATTACTAGTACTTACTGGCGAATTGATATTACCGAACTTTTTTGGACAACAATTCAGTGATGCCTACGGTACGATGGTAATTTTAAGTATCGCCACATCAATTTTATTAATAACATATCCCTATGAAGCCGCACTATATTCAATAGGTAAACCACATATTGCTCTTTTTATTAAATTTTCTGTAACCCTGGCCCAACTAATAGCTCTGCTAATAATGCTACAATCAGTCGGGATCGTAGGTGCGGGATATGCTGCCGTTCTATCAAGTGTATTGAGTGCTATCGCGCTTGTTTACGTGACAAACCGACAGATAAGTTAAATGAAGGCTGCAGAGTAATCATGAAAATCGGGTTTCTCCTGAATCACTATGACTCCCATCAGGTACCTCACATAGTGCCTTATGCCTTCAAATTATCCGAGCTATATCCTGATGTTGAAGTCGTTATCATCTCCTCTACCCAAGAACAAAAAACCTTTGCCCAGGAAATTTCTTCCACTTACAAAAATCAAAAATGTAAATTTGTCGATGTGAAAGCATCTCTAATTATTGAGCTAATCGATCCCGTCTTGTCCAAACTAGTCTTTGCTCGGAAAAGCGCAGTCATAAGAAAAAATATTGCGCTCTTTTCAAGTTTTGATGCATTGGTAGTTCCAGAGGTAACAAGCCTTTCGTTGAAAAAATACCCTTCTTTCAAGGGCGTCAAATTAATCTTTACCGGTCATGGATCTGGGGACAACGAGAATCTCGGCTCCTACGACAAGCGCCTTTCAGAATTCGATCTCTGTCTTCTTCCTGGGCAAAAATATGCTGATGGTCTGACTAAGCATGGCTTTCTAAAGCATAACAACTTTGCCATCTCAGGTTATCCTAAATTTGAAGCCGTCCGCGCGCTCCCGCACAAGCCGATGAAGTTGTTCAAGAACTCTAAACCGACTATTGTCTACAACCCTCACCACCATCCATCCTACTCTTCTTGGCCGTTACTCGGTGAAGCAATCCTTGAATTCTTTTATAATAACCAAAATTTTAATCTCATATTCGCGCCACATGTCCTGCTCTTTAAACGTAAATGGGGCAAAGGGTTCAAACTGAAGAGCAAATACCAAACGACCGATAATATTATTATTGACCCTGGAAGTCGGCGCTCAGTTGACATGACTTACATGCGAGCCGCCGATCTCTATCTTGGCGACTGTAGCAGCCAAATATATGAATTTCTTGCGCATCCGAGACCCTGCGTGTTTTTAAATACACTCGGGATAAAAACTAATGGGTCAACTCTCCCCTATTACTGCTGGAACTTCGGGCCTATAGTAAGCCATGTGGAAAATCTAGGGATGACAATAAATACAGCACTTGCGGATCAATCAAATTACATCGACATTCAGAAGCGAGCGTTTACTCATACTTTTAAAATCGATGATATCTCCTCAGCTGAGCGGGGTGCACGGATTATTGAAGAGTTCACTCGAACTGGGAAAGTGGATCAAAAATGGGGTTAATTAAGTCACTCTACAAATTGAGAATAAAAAGTGTCATGGAGCTGGGATTAACCCAATGAAATTGCTTATAGTAGGCGGCGCAGGATACATTGGATCACATATGGTGAAACATCTAATGCAATGCGGACACGATCCAATTGTTTTCGACAACCTATCTACCGGACATCGAGATGCGGTCCGTGATGCACAATTGATCGAAGGTGATTTAGCTGACTCTCGTACTCTTAAAAAACTATTCAACACTCATAAATTTGATGCTGTAATGCATTTTGCGTCATTCAGTCAGGTTGCCGAATCAGTTAAAAAACCTGATGTTTACTATCTAAACAATGTGGCGGGCACGATCAACCTGTTACACGCAATGATGAATGCCAATATCAAGCAGTTCGTCTTTTCTTCAACCGCGGCTATTTTTGGCGAGCCACAGCGCATCCCCATAGACGAATCACACCCGAAATTACCGATTAATGCGTACGGTCGGAGTAAACTCATGGTCGAGCACATTTTACAGGATCTTGATCAAGCCTTCGAACTTAAATCGGTAAGCCTCCGCTATTTTAACGCCGCGGGCGCAGATGAATCCGGCGATATTGGAGAGCGGCATCTCCCAGAGACACACCTGATCCCCATATTATTACAAGCTGCATCAGGTATCAGAGAAAAGGTGGTTGTTTTTGGGTCCGACTATCCGACCCAAGATGGCACTTGTATTAGAGATTATGTTCATGTTTCAGACCTATGCGAAGCGCACATGGCTGCTCTTAACTACCTAAATAAAGAACAAGCTTCAAATTATTTTAATCTAGGTAACGGTGAAGGGTTTTCTGTGGAGGAAGTAATAGACGCAGTAAAAAAAGTAACTGGTAAAAACTTTGATGTCGTCTATGAAAATCGACGCGAAGGTGATCCTGCTATCCTAGTCGCAGACTCCAAGTTAGCGAGACAAGTATTAGATTGGCAACCACGCTACACAGATCTTGAAACAATTATCCAACACGCCTGGCAATTCGAGCAAAAAAAATAATAAGAGGCTAGTTTGTTCTAGAGATAAACAACCTCTGATTTCAAGCTGTATAAAATAAACAGAACTTCTTCTTTTTCTCTTTGCCCAATACCATTCATATCTAAGGCTTGCATTACATCATCAAGAACAGCCATAAACTCATCATTATTGATATTCATTCCACGATGTGCGGCTATCATATCCTTACCCGAGTAATTATCTGGGCCACCCGTACCCGCAATAAAAAAAGCAGACACCTGTTTTTTCACTAAAACCGGATCTGAATTAGCATATCTAGTGGCGATCCTAGGATTCACAATATGAAGATCCGTCAGATCACTTGCTATTTGGGCAATATTTTCGCTGCCACCAAGCCTCTCATACAAAGATTGTTTCATTTCATCGAGCCCCCTTATAACTTAACTTAACTTGTGCTTGCGTCACGACGCAACTATATTTAACTTACAAAGTAATACAATTTCTCGGGGAGTAATTAGTATGTTGGGAGTAATGCTTCTTTACGTTGGTTGTGTACTGTTAATAAATGGCGTCGGAGGCTTGGGTAAAATAGAGCCTAGGTCGACAGCGGTTCTGAATTTCATGGTTGGTGGCCTAGGGTTGTTTGTAAGTCTACTGATGCTAGTCCGCGCAGAAACGCTCGGAGATTTTTTCGCAGTAGCCACGTTTTTCTTATTTACTTTCACCTATTTGTACGTGGCAATTTCGATGTGGTTCGATTTAGATATGCGTGGATTCGGTTGGTTCTGCTTTTTTGTTGCCATCACAGCAATCCCTTGTTCAATTGTTGCGTTCAACGGAGGCGACTATAGATTCGGATCCTTCTGGATTATATGGGGCGCGCTCTGGTTCGGCTTTTATTTATCTAGCGCACATCAAAAAGACTTTGGAACTTTTCTACCATACGCCACGATATGCGTAGGAGTTTTCACATGTTGGATACCAGGCCTATTAGTCTTAACAGGGAACTGGTAAAACATTATTCTAGGGCAAAACATGAGGACGAACCTCCTCTACGAATCGGCGCATAGTATCTAAAGCGACTCCACAGGTTTCCGTTAATATATCAAAACAGAATTCTGTTGCACCGGCATCTTGATAACGTCTTAAACTATCAATAACCTCCTGCGAACCTTTTTTGCTTCTCGTGGACGCACCATCTGGAAAAACTAATGGAATCTTCACCGCTATTGGGAAGTCAATCACACTTCTTCCCTGTTTTTTTAGTTCCACGTCTAAAGTGACCCTTGAATCTGACAATTGCTTCGGGCTGATCTTAAAAGGATGCCATACATCGCCGTAGCGAGCTAACCGGCAAAGAGCTTGAGGCGTATTTCCGCCAATATAGATCGGCAATCGAGTTTGCTGTGGCTTGGGACCCATTTGAGCATCAGTAAATCTATAAAATGGGCCGTCAACCGAAACATGTTGCTCCGTCCACAACCTGCGTATTATTTCTAAACCGTCGTCGGTTCTCCGACCCCTATTTGTAAAGTCAAAGCCTAATGCCTCAAACTCCTCTCTGTACCAACCAACACCAACACCAAAATTGACTCGCCCAGAGCTGAGCCGATCCATTTCCGCAACTTGCGCTGCTACCTCCAAAGGATTTCGCATGGGTAATATCAGAACACTCATCCCTAACCGGACCGTCGAAGTAATACTTGCCAAAAAATTGAGGACGCTAAAAGGCTGATAGTAGGTATTTTTCCAAGGTCCCGGAAGTTGTCCATCCTCTCTTCCCGGATAGCGCGACGTCTTCATAGCCGGCATGATTAGATGGTCGCTCGCCCAAAGACAATCCCAATTATCTCGCTCAGCTGACTCAGCCATTTTCTGTAACGTATCCGGATTTGCATCGTCTCCTCTTACAATCAGAGAGATCCCAAACTTCATACTATCGCACCTCGAATCAAGTTAGATGGCACAGCTCCGCCTTTATTAAACCTTGTAAATCAGACGTCCTGATTTCAATATCGAGACCACGTCTGCCGGCGCTAACAAAAATTGTTTTAAATAATTCCGACGATGTATCCATAAACGCCGACAGCTCCCTCTTCTGCCCTAAAGGGCTTATACCTCCCACTACATACCCCGTAACTCGCTCAACTCGTTTCGGATCTGCCATGGCCAATCTTTTTTTTCCAAAAGCCTTAGCAAGCCGCTTTAAGTTCAATTGAGCACTTACTGGTATTATTCCAACACACATATGTCCGTCGGCCTCGGCGATCAAGGTTTTAAATACTCTCTCTGGGTCAACCTTTAACTTAGTCGCCGCCTCCAAACCGAAAGATTGATTAGCGCGATCATGGCTGTAGGAGTGCAACTTGTAGTCGACACCAGCCTCCGTTAACACATCGATGGCAGGCGTCACGGAACGAAATCGACTCCTTTCCAAAATGCGAAATATCCTTTTATCTCACTAGCAGCTTCTTTCGGTGTCTGATAAGACCATACTGCATCAGTATTTATTTTTCCTCCAACGTTCAAGCTCCAATAGCTTGCAGTACCTTTCCAGCCACACACACTGATCGTTTCACTAGCTACCACGACAGACTTATCGATCGATTGAGGCGGAAAATAATGATTCCCCTCAATAACTATCGTTTCAGTTGACTCAGCAAGTGTTTTTCCATTCCATACAGCCTTCATAGCCACACCCCATCCTAGATTACTAATTACATGCGGACTTTATCATTCTAGTTCAACGAAATATATACAATTGCACTCATTGAAGTTAAAGTATTAGCGTACGTTAAAGTGCACAGATAAGTTAGTTTGTGTCATTAAAATCACAAAATGTAGTAATGCGAACAATCGCATGGGCAAAAATTGGGAGCAATCTAAAATGGGCCAGGCTTGGGATAACGACAAAACAATTCACGTAGATATGAGTACGCTGAAAGTAACCATTAAAGACTTTCGCGAAGAATGGAAATTATTAGGCGGTCGAGCGCTATCCGCTAAAGTAATGCTAGAGGAGTGTAACCCGAAATGTGACCCATTGGGCCCCGAGAATGTCTTGGTTTTTGCCCCAGGAACCATGAGTGGAACATCTGCTCCCACCTCTGGTCGGATCTCGATGGGATGTAAAAGTCCACTAACTGGAGGAATTAAAGAAGCGAATGCTGGGGGAAATCCTGGGCAAGATCTCATGAAAATAGGATATCGCGCGGTCATTGTCACGGGGCAACCTGCTGATCGCGATAAACTCTGGGGACTTAGGGTTTCTGACGGCAGTGCTGAATTAGTTGATGCCACCGAGTACAAAGGAATGTGGAATTATGCCTGCTGCGAAAAATTACTGGATGGGGAGTCTGACAAAGCCTCTGTGATCTCAATTGGCCCGGCAGGGGAAATGATGCTCAAAGGTGCGTCTATCGCCTGCACGGATAGTGATAAAGATCGGCGACCTGCTCGCCAAGCAGCGCGTGGAGGAGTAGGCGCTGTTATGGGGTCTAAATGCCTTAAATGGGTGTTGGTCGACCCTGGAAAGAAAGCTACGCGTAAACCCGTCGACCGAAAAGCTTATGCTCAGTACAATAAAGATTTCAGTAAAGACTACCTTTCTAGCAGACACAGCAATTTTAAATATGGCACAAGCGCGGTAGTTCCTGCGGCTAACATGCTCCATACTTTTCCTTACAAAAATCGAATTGAAGGAAGAAACCCAGAATTTGAAAAACTCGATGGTGCAAGAATTCGCGAGTCCTTCGAGTCAAGAGGCGGCGAAATGCATAACTGTATGACTGGTTGTATAGTTCAATGCTCCAACGTAGTACATGATGCCGATGGAAATTATTTAACATCCGCTTTAGAGTTTGAGACCCTCACCCTTCTGGGCTCCTGTTGCGCGATTAATAATTGGGAAGATGTGGCAGACCTCGACAGATTGTGTGATGAGTTAGGGCTAGACACCATCGAGACTGGAGCAGCTATCGCTGTTTATATGGACTCAGGCGGTATGTCTTGGGGAGATGCGGAAGGTGCTAAAGACTTGCTTAGAAAAGAACTCGCATCAGGGAGCGAGCTTGGAAAAAATATAGGTCATGGTGCGCTCGCAATTGGAACAGAAAGAAAACATCACCGCATACCAGTAGCGAAAGGACAAGCCATGCCTGCTTGGGACCCTCGTCCCTTAAAGGCTACCGGCATAACTTATGCTAGTAGTGCTATGGGTGCGGATCATACGGCCGGATTAGTCATCGACCCCAAAATTAGTGGTGATGAGGCAGTAATCGCTTCCCAGGAAATTCAAATAGTTAATGCAATTTGTGACTCGACCGGGTTCTGCATGTTCCTCGGACCTACAATTGATGAAACTCGACAATTCTTTACCCCATTTTTTGGTGAGGAAATAACATCGGAACAAATTGCGGACATTGGTTGGCAATGCCTAGAGGATGAGTGGGCATTTAACGATGCGGCTGGCTTCACCGTAGCCGATGATGATATGGCTGATTGCCTTAAGGATGAAGGTATAGGTCCTGATCAAATGTATAAGTTTGATGTGAGCGATGATCTCATCGCAAAGGCTAAAATTCGCCAACCTAATACTGAAGGCTTTTATTCCAAGTCACCGGCTGGGTAATCTGAAATATAATGAGCGTTTCGCCTGATGAAGCATCAATAACCACCCTGATTCGAACATACTTTGACAGTATGTTCGAATCCTCTAAAAACAAAGTTGATGCTGCATTCCATCCCAACGCAGTTATTGCCGGAATTTTTGATGGAAAATTCGTTGAAATGAGCCGCGAGGAGTTCGGTCAGTTTGTTGAAAGGAACCAACCCTCTGCGAAGGAAAATGGCGATGTCGCTAGGCTAGATATTATTAGTATTGATATTGCGGGAAATACCGCAGTCGCTCTGGTACGAGACGATTATCTTGGCTCTACTTTTTTAGACACGTTGTCATTAATTAAACTGCATGATCAATGGTCTATATACAACAAACTATTTCACATCGAAGGTGTCGCATAACTCTAACTAAGCGGCTGTGAATCTGTTGATTCCATCACGGTGAGTTACACTGACCTTGCTGCCAATGGGGTTATCGCTAAATAAAACATTCAAAGCCTTCGCGTCGCTAGGCAATGCAACTGCCAAAAACCGGAGATCGGTCTCGATCAAACGACCTATAATATAACCCCCATACCGCTTGTTCTTTTGGTAAATTGCCGAATAACTCTCTACAACTCCCATGCCATTTGGCGACTCGGTTAATGAGACTTTTGCATTTTTTCCTCGATCTGGTCGAAAATCACTGGGGAGCCAATGACCCTTTATCGTTTTGGAGTAAGCCCCAACAGAGTGCTTTGATAAATATCCTCCATTAGCCACAATTAAAGCATCTCCCGTAGCTTTACCTCTTAACCGCCAAACTACTTCTGCTATTGCATGCAAACTATAATTATTTCCCGGCCCACCAAAAAACGGCAAGCCTCCCGTCAGCGTAAGTGGTCGAGTTCCCGGAGTAATGCCGAGATGTCCGCAGGTACTGGTAACGGCAATAGGAAAACAACTGTAAAGATCCATCAAGTCGACTTTTTCAGGTTGTAAATTTGATCTGTCTACCACGTAACTTAGAGCATCACCCTGAGCTTGAGACGCACTCAAATTAGGTCTTTCGGATACCGTAAGATCATCGGCGTCCGCATATGCTGTCAAATAAATCCAATTACTCTCAGGTATCGACAACTCCTGTGCCATACCAACTGACGTCATGACTATTGCCGCACCTTGATTAACTGCATCCTGCGCTACCATCCACTTAGTATACGGCTCCGTCAAAAGGAAATTGTCACTCGACACAGTAGAGATTTCGTCAGCCGAACGCCTAGTCGGAAATTGCGCGTACGGATTACCTTCTGCCACTTCTGAAAAAGCGGTAAATAACTTACCCACTGATTCCCGATATTCCTTCGTACTGTATCCTAATTCATTCCTTCGAACCTGCTCAAATAACGCGTAAACCTGAATAGGGACATTAACTCCATGCCTATTTTCATAATCAGAGCTCATCGGCTTATCAGGCCAAAGATCCTCAAAATCCTCGGCGACCTCCTCGTCCCAATCGAATTCAATACCTGCACGCGTCGCATTCTTAATGGTAGCTAATGCTTCTGCTCCCGTAATGAGAGCACCACGAATGTCGTTCCGATAAATTGCTTCGGCCATTTGGTTAACTAATCGTTGGGGTGTCTCGCCACCCACTTCCGAGTATATTAATCGACCTGGTTTTATTCCCAACCTTTGTGCTACCGAACCTGGCATATTTTCGGAGCAACCGAACGGGTTAGGCCACATCACACTATCTTTCAAAGAGTGTTCGAACAAGCGGGCGACAGCTAAAACATCAATTATGTCACCGACACTCCGCGCCGCGTTACAGTCCTTCAGTGCTGCATCAGCAACAAAGGCTGCAATATCAGCAGGGGACAAACTTTTGTCAGGTACGGGGCCACCGCGGTCAACGTATTGTCCGGCTCCAACTAGAATTGGGGTCGTATCAAACATAAAGCTCAACTGTCCTCCCTGAGAGAATATGTCGTATCAAATTTTTAAATTCAGGCGCCACTTTCAGACGATCATCACTTTGACACACCGACTTAACCTAATACAAGAAATTCTTTTGCGGCAGTCTAATTCTTGTTAGCACCTAGCGAATCTCGAGAAGACTAGAATTTCTTAAACAATAAGTCATAATTGACTAACCTGAATCAAAACATGCACCTTACGCACTAAAACCATGGCGCACGCGAACGACCATATGAGCAAACTTCGAAGGGGATAAATAATGTCAGCAAGTACACCAAAAGCGATACAAGTTGCGAGTAACGACGAAATTAAAGCACTCGGATTTGACGACAATAGACTTCAACGAGTGAGAGAAAAAATTGTAAGTGATATAGAGCACGGAGCTTGTCATGGAGTTTCCATGATTGCCGCGAGAAAGGGAAAGGTAGTTCTAGATATAGTGGAAGGCTATGCCCATAAAGAGAATGGCGAAATGCTAACCTCTGACTCAGTTTTCGTTACTATGTCCGTTGCCAAGCAGTTCACTAATGTTCTTGCCCTATCTCTCGTCGAAAAAGGGCTTTTAAAACTGCATGCGCCGGTTGCCGAACTCATACCCGAATTTGCAACTTTAGGTAAAGAAAAAGTAAATTTATATCATCTCCTTACCCATACCAGTGGGATCATGTCAGCGGTACCCCCAGTTGCCCCTGAAGTACTTGCAAATATCGAAAAACTCTTGGAATTTGCATGCGGCTTGCCGTTAGAAAACCAACCGGGCGAGCGCGTGAACTACGCTATCCTATTAGGTCACAGCATTATTGCGGCTTTATGCTTGCGGGCTGCCGGCAATGGTCGTAGCTATGCTCAAATGTTATCTGATGAAATCTTTCAGCCACTGGGTATGATAAACACGAGCTTAGGCCCAAGGGATGACCTGATGGAAAGAGTGTGTCCTGTAAAAGTATCTTATAAAGATATTCCCGCCCTGCTTCCTCCAGAAGCGGTAGAAGGAATAGGTGCACTTTTAGCGTCACCGGGTTGCGAACTGCCAGGTGCAGGTTGCTTTACAACTGCGCACGACGTGCACCGTTTTTCGGAAATGTTACGGCGTGGCGGTGAGCTAGATGGAGTCCGTGTGTTATCTCCCGCGATGTTGGATTTTTGTACTCGCAACCATACTGGAGAAATGAGAAATATACTTTTTGACATGTGGGGAGGAACTCGAAATTGGCTACTGTATCCCGCCAGCCTTGGGGTAGGTTTTTTTATGAGAGGCGAAGGCAACCTACCAGGTCTATTTAGCGTAATGAACTCCGCTAGAACTTTCGGAGGCTTTGGTGCAGGCTCGACCGGGTTTACCGTCGATCCCGAACGAGAACTCACGCTCTCTTTTTTATCTACTGGGCTCATGGAAGATAGCTATCATTTCGAGCGAATAGGAGTAATTGCCAGCCTACTATTGGCAGCGATGACAGAATAATTTTGACCACTGAGATAGAGGAATCGAACGTAAGTCTGGGGGCAACAATCCGCGGAATAAAATTAAACGCGCTATCTGAAAAAGATTGGATTGAAGTACATGAAGCGTTTCTGAAATACGCCGTCTTGATTTTTCCAGAGCAACACCTAACACAAGAAGAGCAGGAAGAGTTCTCTACTCGGTTCGGAAAAATTGAAAACCTAGTGGACAACCTTAAAACAATACCCTTAACCAATAAGGCACCGAGTGGTGAGATCTACGAGCCAGACTCAGAATGGATGAGGCTACTTAAAGGAAACGAAGGTTGGCATACAGATAGCTCTTATATGCCACTAACAGCCAAAGCATCTATTTTGTCCGCAAGAATTGTACCTATCACAGGTGGGGAGACAGAATGGGCTGATATGCGTGCAGGATATGAAGCCTTGAACGCTTCCACACAAAAGAAAATCAAGCATCTCAGTGCATATCACTCCTACTTCCACTCGCAGGCAAAAATAGGACACACCGTTAAACTGGGAGCGGGATATGGCTTCAATGACAGTGACGCTCCGCTGCACCCGCTTATAAAAATCCATCCCGAAACTAAAATACCTGCACTATTCATTGGGCGCCACGTTCACATTATTCAGGGCCTGTCCGAAAAGAAAACAGCAGAGTGCGTGGCGAAGTTAATAGATATAACTTGTAAAAAAGGTACAACGTTACGCCACACATGGAAACCAGGCGACCTAGTAGTTTGGGACAACCGATGTGTCCTACATCGGGCTTTGCCTTATCCTTCACAAGAGGAGAGGCTCATGCTACATACTCGGGTGGCTGGTGACCCACGTTCTGAACGTGCAATTAATCACGCGATAATAGTAAAGGAGGCGTCCCTCAAACCCTGCGCTGAAAAGTTCAGCGATTAGCGACGCACATTTTCTAAACTGATATACTACACACTTAATTTTTCTGGAGAGGTGGCCGAGTGGCTGAAGGCGCTCCCCTGCTAAGGGAGTATGGGTTTTATCGCCCATCGAGGGTTCGAATCCCTCTCTCTCCGCCATTTCACTGAAAATCAAATCCATAGAATACAAGTGGCGGTTGAATTCTGAATCGGAAAATCATCTCAGATCGCATAGTGACTCATAAATTACCACAGCTTTGAGCTCATTATCAGAATAATACGTATCAGATATTGGGTTTTAAACGATTAGTCAGCATTTTAAAAAATTATAATACTGGCTACTTGAAATAACGCAGGAGTAAGTTGTGATATTGATTTTGGGTGCGCTATTGGGATTCGTCTCGGTTGCGTTTGGAGCGTATGCCGAACACGGGTTGCGTGAGGTAGTTAGTGCCGAGAATTTTCGCTTTCTAATGACTGCTGTGCGTTACAACCAAGTTCATTCGGCTGTGATCATCACTCTAGGCTTTGTTATGCTGCAAAAAGGGACGCTCGCAACTGTGCCAACGCTTCGATGGAGCGGTATTTTATTTATCATCGGCACCATGTTGTTTAGTTTTAGTATCTATCTAGCCGTATCGTTTGATATCCCCAGACTTCTATATGCAACCCCTGTAGGCGGTGTGACCATCATGGTATCTTGGCTGCTTCTAGCAATAACCGCTATCGTAGTAAGGAATAAAAATCGTCTCAACAGTGGTGAGTCCGGTCACTAATAATAACTGTAAAAACAACAAGCGTTGTCGTCAAAGCGGATGAAATATGAAAGGTAGACGAAAAATTCTCATTTTGATTGTTGGAATAATACTTATTGGAGCACTCGCTGCGGGACCAATCATGAGCAATGTAGAAACGCCTAGTTATAAAGTTATTCAGTCTAAGGGGAAAATTGAAATTAGAGAGTTCAGCCCTATGATCATTGCAGAAGTAGAAGTGGTCGGCAAACGTAAAAACGCTATCAGCGATGGATTTCAACTGCTGGCTGATTATATTTTCGGTAACAATATCACACGGGACAATATCGATACGACCGCGACCATTCAACGGCCGGTGGGTAAGAAAATCGCGATGACAGCTCCCGTCCAACAGCAACTAGGTAGCAACTCCTGGCTGGTCAGTTTCGTGATGCCTTCAGAACACAGCATGGAAGAGCTTCCCAAACCTAAAAACATCGAGATTAAACTCAAAAAGGTTCCAACTAAACGATTCATAACCATCCAATTTCCTGGAACAAGCTCCGATGAGAATTTAGCTAAGCATGAAAAATTACTTTTAGAATTCATTAAGACTAACAACATATCAGTAACAGACACGGCCAAATATGCTTTTTACAATCCGCCGTGGACATTGCCTCTGATGCGACGAAATGAAGTTATGTTTGAAATTCAGTAGAACCTGATTTCTGCTATACAGTGACTTATACTGTCCATAAGATTTGCCCTATTCAGCGTAGTTACCAGCTTGTTAGTAAAATAGCGATTTTCTTCTAGATACTGATCCCAGCCACTAATAAATTGACTCCTCTACCAGCTTATGTCAGTTTTGTTAATAGGAGATATACGTCATTGTTAAAACAAAAACCATTCTCGTAAACTAATATGTCACTTCAGTACTTCAAATCTAACGCTGCATTAAAAGACGTCCTCTACGCTATCAAAAAAGACGGGGGTGCGATACTCGTTGATGCCGCATCAAGAAATAATCTAGATAATTTTGTTACGGAGCTCGAGCCGTATCTAGCCACTACTCCCTATGGCAGAGATGATTTTACTGGCCATAAAACAAGACGAACAGGAGCCCTGATCGCGCGTATGCCCAGTAGCCATGGTTTTGTGATGGACGACCGAGTCTTAGGGCTCGCAAAAGCGTTTCTTAGCCCTTACACTGAAAAAATTACTCTACACCTATCTCAGGCGACCACTATTTATCCCGATGAAGAGGCGCAATTAATGCACCGCGATCGATTTGCTTGGGGTACTCATATCCCAAAAGCAATCGAACCCCAATTCAACACGCTATGGGCTATCACAGACTTTACTGCTGAAAATGGCGCCACGAGAATCGTACCAGGCTCTCAAAATTGGCCATGGGATGAGGAAGCTAAATCAGGTCAAATCGTGCAGGCGGAAATGTCGCGAGGCTCAGTCCTACTTTACACTGGTACAGTTCTCCATGGCGGGGGCCAAAACAAATCGAAAGATCCTCGGGTAGGTTTGAACCTTACATACTGCCTCGCATGGCTCCGCCAACAAGAAAACCAGTACCTATCTTGCCCGCCTCACATAGCGAAAAACTTAGATGAGGAATTGCAAGAACTAGTTGGTTATACCCAAGGAACTTATGGTTTAGGTTACTTTTCTGACCCTGAAAAACCCGCTGAAAAATTCGATCTCATGGTGCCAGAACTAGCGCTCGGTCGTGGACCGAGGCATCGTGTAAAATTCAATACTGATCAATTATCAAAAGTAGAGGACAAATAAACATCTGCACTCCTAACTTCTGTTCGATTTTAAAAATTAACAATTCCCATGATCATGCACCAAAGATATTTAAGTAATGACTGTTTTTTATTGCTCTTAATAGCCTTCTGATCGTTATCTGTTTCGAGTCTACGTGAAACGAAATCCCTCATACTCTCGCTCCGCAATATCGTTACATAGTTTCCGATAGGTCCCAAAGCCTCCAGCATAAGGAAGAAATACTTTTGGTTTGCCGGGAATGTTCGATCCCATGTACCACGAATTAGTAGAAGGGAATAACGTTTTTTCCGATAGCTCTTTAATGTGGTCGGACCAATGCGCCTCAGCCTGAGTTTCAGCCTCAATCGAAATTAGTCGGTTAGCTCTCATATACCCTATACAATCGCAGATCCAATCAACGTGCTGCTCAATTGAAGTAGGCATATTACCCAGGACTGATGGACTGCCGGGCCCAGTGATCATGAACATATTTGGAAACCCTGGTACTCCAACTCCCAGATAAGTACGTGGCCCAGTCTTCCATTTATCTTTAAGCAGTAATCCGCTTTTACCTCTTATACCTATTCGAGTTAACGGGCCCGTCAATGCGTCAAACCCAGTAGCAAACACCAAACTATCTAACTCGTATAACTTATCTGATGTTCTGACACCAGCCGGCGTTATGGACTCTATCGGGGTATCTTTTAAATCGACCAGGCTAACGTTATCACGATTAAAAGTCTCAAAATACCCAATATCCAAGGGTAAGCGTTTTGTTCCAATGGCATGGTCCTGCGGCACTAACTTCTCAGATAAAAGAGGGTTTTTAACAGTCTCGCGTATTTTCTTTTTAACAAAGCTGGACGCCAACTCGTTCGCCTTTTTATTGAAAACCAGATCAGAGTAACTGCCAAACATCCACTGGAATCCCCCTTTTTCCCAATCTACCTCAAACTGTCTTTCTAGTTGCTCTTTCGGAAGCTCTAGAGCCTCTCCTTCTCTAAAATCATAATTTTGCCCGATCGTCGACCAGCGACAGAATTCTCTTATTTCCTTTATATCTTTTTTAATCGACCTAGCCTGATCATCCGAGAGATCATAGTTACGAGCAGGCACACTATAGTTTGCTGTCCTCTGAAATACGGTCAAATGAGCGGCTTCTTTCGCTATGACAGGAATAGCCTGAATACCAGATGACCCGGTTCCAATAACACCTACTTTTTGACCTTTAAACTTCACTTTCTCGTGAGGCCATTGACCAGTATGGTATGCATTACCCTCGAAAGTATCTCGACCAGTAATTTGTGGCAGTTGGGCTGCCGACAAACAACCTACCGCTGTTATTAAATACCTAGCTCGCGATAGCTTGCCACTATCAGTCTCTACTATCCAGAAGTTCTCTGTTTCGTCATACTCAGCCTTTTGTACACGGGTATTAAATTGGAAGCACGATCTAAGATCAAAGCGCTCAGCCACATGTTGGAGATAACTTAATATTTCCGGTTGCCGAGGAAAGCGTGAACTCCACTTCCAATCCTGTTCCAGTTCATCAGAGAAACTAAAAGAATAAACCCAAGACTCTGAGTCAGAGCCAGCACCGGGATAACGATTCCAATACCAAGTACCCCCTACATCATCGCCTTGCTCAAAAGCACAAAACCGAAGTCCCATCTCTCGCAATTTGAAGGCTGTGTAAAGTCCTGCAAAACCGGCACCTATTACGATCGCATCCAGGGTATCTTCGCCCGCATTCATGATCTACCCAAAAACTTCTTAATTATCTGACTTTTCAATTCTAAACCGCCTCTGCCGTTTTGAACGCGTCCCGAGATTCGAGACGATCAGCATATGCTGTCAAATTCGGACGTTCGCTGAAGTCAGCGCCCAGACGGCGCGACATTACAACCGCATGGCCAGTAATTGTATCAGCGACGGTAAAACTGCCTGCTATATACTCTTTATCCTCCATGTGTCCCTCAACTGCACTCAGCGTTCTATTTAAGAGTTTTAACGATCGTTCAGCAATTTCTTCATTTCGTCTTTCTGGAGGGAGAAGAATCGTCTCTACGACATAGTTATTTATCGGAGGCATAATCATACCTTCAGCGTAATTAAGCCATTGCAAATATGTAGCAAAATTATCCGCATCCGAATCAGGCGTAAGCTCGGGAGCGTATTTCGCTCCCAAGTATTGGGCAATGGCGGTACTTTCAGTAATAGTAACATCACCGTCAACTACCGTTGGTACGCGCCCATTAGGGTTAACTCTTGTGTACTCTGGACTACGCATCTCTTTTTGTCCGAGTGAGAACCTTACTAGCTCGTAAGTCATTCCGATTTCTTCTAACAACCAAACTGTTCGAACTGCGCGCGACTGCGGTGCAAAATATACTTTCATAACACTGCCTTTTTATCCTTAAAACCTACGTCGAGTAAACCGAATCCAATAAATAGTAACTAGAAAACCATGTTTTGGATAGATTCAGTTGACAAAATGCTCTCTTTTTAGGTGTTTTTATGTCTGATAATATGTCTGATAAGTTTTTAATGTCTTAGGTACATAACATGGCTATCTATCGTGATAAAAATACCTCAATTTACTACGAAGACTCAGGTGAAGACCTTCCTGCGGTTCTTCTTATCGCCCCTGGTGGCATGAAGTCTGCGCTAAGCTTTTGGAAAGGTACACCTTGGGACCCTCGTGAGCAACTCAGAGGTCGTTATCGAATAATAGCGATGGATCAGCGTAACGCCGGCTCTTCGACTGCGGAGGTTTCTAGCACAGACAGTTGGCATACTTACACCGCAGATCAACTTGGTTTAATGGACTATTTAAGGATTCCGCGCTTCCACGTTGCAGGAATGTGCATAGGTGGTCCATATTGTTTAGGTCTAATCGAAGTGGCGCCAGATAGAGTGCTATCTGCGACGTTGTTTCAGTCTATAGGCCTAGATAACAATAGAGACGCATTTTACAACATGTTTGACGACTGGGCTAACGAACTGAAGTCTAAGATGCCTAATGTAAGCAGAGAGTCGTGGATAAGTTTTCGTGAAAACATGTATGGCGGAAATAAGATTCTTTTTAATGTGGACGAGTCTTTTATCAGCAAATGTAAAACACCTCTACTGGTGCTGATGGGAGACGACCTATATCACCCTCGTTCCACGTCACTAATGCTTTATGAAACGGCCCAAAATGCTAAGCTAATCGAATCTTGGAAAGATGGAAAATTTCGGGACGACGCCATAGCTCAGTGTCACGAATTTCTTCAACGCAACGACTAGCGTCAGTACCTCATATGCAGAATCAAGGGTCGCTTTGATGGTGGGAAAGTTGTTATGACACGCTTACTAGAACTTGATAACTACGATTTAATCCAAAGCGAGTTTTCTAGCGATCTGCTGTGGGACTTATTCGACGGGACAAGAGACCATATGAATTTAGCCCATGAATGCTTGGATAGGCACTCTGGAAAAGGTCGCGCGATCAGCGTAAAACACGACAGCGGTGATATCGAGCACCTCGATTACGATGAGCTTATAATAAGTACCAGTCAATTCGCCCATCAATTAGAAAAATCCGGCATCAAACGCGGAGAACGAGTTGCCATAATTCTAGAGCCAGGGAAAGCGTTTTATACTTCACTTTTCGGCGCCATTAAGCGTGGGGCAATCGCGGTTCCAATGTTTACACTTTTTGGTCCAGATGCTCTCGCCTTAAGAATAAGAGACTGTACGCCCTCGATCATCGTGGCCGACAAACATCTTGGTTCGATTAAAGCACAGTTTCCTAATATTCCCGTGCTCCGCGCAGATAGATTTTTTCTAGAATCTTTGAAAACTCATCCTGAAGAGTACTCGTCCAGCACTAAAGCGAGCGACTTATCCGTATTCCAATATACCTCCGGTACTACTAGAGAACTTCCCGAGGCGGTCAAACATACGCAACGCTCAGTTGTGACGCTTATGATAGCCGCCCTATACGGGACAGGGCTGGTACCAGGGGATACTTATTTCTGCCCTTCTTCTCCAGCTTGGGGGCACGGCTTGTGGCATGGAACAATCGCGCCATTAGCATTAGGTGTTCATATCGTATCGTACGCGGGCCAATTTGATCCTAAAATGGTGTATGCAGCTCTAGAGCAATTGAAAGTGAATAACTTTGCAGCTGCCGCTACCGTTTACAGGATGTTGCGTAATTCTGGCTATCGAGATGACTACACGATAAATCTTAGCAAGTGTTCGTTCACTGGAGAACCCCTTGATACCAACACCTTCGACTGGATCAAACGTTCCTTCGGCACGGCACCCGCCAGCATGTATGGTACAACCGAAGTGGGCGTCATAATAGTCGATTATCCCGGCATTAAAGGGCATACAGTGAAACCAGGTGCTTTGGGCAAACCGGCGCCGGGAAATGAGGTCGCTATATTAAATAGTAAAAATTCTTTGGCTAAAATAGATGAAATTGGAGAAATATCTGTAAAACGAAAGAATTCGTGGTTCAGAGTAAAAGATTTTGGGTATAAAGATAATGAGGGCTATTTTTTTCACGCAGGCCGCTCGGACGACGTCATCATATCTGCAGGTTGGACAATGAGTGCGGTGGAAATTGAAAATACTTTGCTTACCCATCCCTCTGTAGGAGAGGCTGCGGTGATTGGTGTTGCGGATAGCGTACGAGGTCAGGTGGCGCGGGCTTATCTCGTTTTAAACGCTGATGCCCCAACGCAAAAAGATACAATTAAGGCGTACATGAAAGAAAAATTATCTAAACACGAATATCCGAGAGAAATACATTTCATAAAAACACTTCCGAAAACTCCTGCAGGGAAAGTCAATAGGAAGGCCTTGCGAGATCTAGCTAAATTGGATGGGTAACAGCTGAAGAATGTTACTTGTATAAAATTTTTTACTAATAGAAATAGGCAACGTAAATTATGAGCGAACAATTCACACGAGAGTTTCTAGGGATTACCGAGTCCGCGTTAGATGACCTTCGAAAAAGAATAGGCGTAAAAATAGAAAGAACTTTAGAGCCATGGTGCTATGAAGCTACTAGGGATAATATTCGACACTATGCACATGGAATTGGCGACGACAACCCTTTGTGGTGCGATCCCGATTACGCTCAAACAACAATTTATGGCGATATTATAGCCCCGCCATCCTTTGTATTCGCTTGTAGTAGAATTATTAGCGGCTACGTTGGAGGCTTACCAGGTATTCACGCCATGTGGGCTGGGGCCGATTTCAATTGGCTGAAACCAATTGCACGAAATACGGAAATCTCTACCGAAGCGTATCTGAAGGATCTTGTGGAGCATGAGACTACTTTCGCCGGAAGATCTATTCAGCAAATCTATCATGTCGATTTTTTTAATCAAAACGGCGATAAACTGGCCGATGGAGACTCATGGTGTTTTCGAACTGACCGCGATTTAGCGAGAGAAACAGGCACTAAATACGATAAGCTTAAAGGACGAGAAGTTCGAAAGTACTCCGAAGAAGAACTACAACGTCATGCGAGCCTATACGCTGCTGAACGCATACGTGGTGCTGAACCAAGATATTTTGAGGATATTAAAGTCGGAGAAGAACTTCCAGTGTTAGCTAAAGGTCCTATGACTGTTACAGGATTTATATGTTACGCCCAAGGCTGGGGTGGACTTTATATTCGTGCGAATAAATTAGCTTGGCAGATGCAAATGCGTCATCCTGCGACGGGAATCAAGAACAAATTTGGAATACCAGATTGCCCTGAAAGAGTTCACTGGGAAGAGGAATTCGCAAAAAAGGTTGGAGCACCTGGTGCCTATGACTATGGCCCCGAAAGATGCTCTTGGTTGTCACACGCTATCACTAATTGGATAGGAGACAACGCAACTCTTACTCACCTTTACTCCGAAATAAGACGCCATAATCCCGAAGGTGATCTACTCACAATTGAGGGTAAAGTCGTTCACAAAAGGGAAGAGAAAGGCGAATTCCTTGTAGACTTCGAACTAGAGGCCAAAAACCAGGACGGGGAACTATCAGCGTCCGGAAAAGCAACTGCGTCCATGCCCTCAAGATAGTAGAGAGTCTGTACCACTTTCAATCGGTAGAGACATGTCTCCCGCCCATTCATTCATAGATCCGTCGTAGACGGATACTCCGTCGTACCCCAGTCGCGCAAGCAAAAGAGCTGTGCTACAAGCGGCTATCCCACCTCCACAATAGCAAATCACTTCTTCTGCTGCAGAAGCGCCCGCTTGTTCGAATACAGACCTCGCATTTTTATCGTCAATATACACTTGCGAGTCTAGATCAACTGTTTCGTTGAAAGGGACACTTACACTTGATGGAATCCTTCCCAGGCGCTTATACCTTTGCGGTGGCTTTCCTTCGAATTCATCCGAAAGTAACGCGTTAATGAGGCAGGAGCCTTCCTTCTCAATAGCGCCTAAAACTTGATCACGATCGGCGACCAAACCCGATTGGAATTTAGCAATGAAATTAGCGGGACTGCGCCTGACAATTTCCCTATTAGTCGGCCGACCCTCTTGTACCCATTTCGTATAACCTCCATCAAGTACAGCCGCATTGTTGAATCCAAAAACACGTAGCATCCACCAAAGGCGAGCCGCCCACATATTCATAGAACGATCATAAATGACTACCGCGCTATCGACGCCGATACCATTTTGCGACATAACCTCAGAAAAACGTGTTGCCGAAGGTAACCCATACATAAACCGACCACCTTGAGGATCAGAGATCTCCTCTAAAATACCTATGTAAGTACTCCCCGGGATATGGTCTTGGTCAAACGCTTCCCTACCGCTTTCTGTTTTAATTCCCTCAGTAGCTACCGACTCTTCAAAATAATTTGGAAGTAGTGACGTCGCTTCTACTACGACTAAACGCTCATCGTTTAGATGCTGCGCTAACCAAGCAGTATCAACTAAATATCTATGGCCTGATAAATTCATTTTCTTTTCTTCCTCGACAGAGCTTGATGTGTAATTTACGAACCTATTAAATATAATCCTGATTTCAGACTGGCTAATCACCCTCAACTGAAAAGTCTGATACTTCCATAAAAACTCCTCGGGTGAGCAAAGTCAACCAAAAATGTTGAAGCATCATATTTTCGCAGTCGTGTAGAATAGAACAGGCTGAATGCTCAAAAACTAGATCATACCGAAACGTAAGCACAATGACGCAGAAAAAATCTCTCTGGCATCCCTATACAATTGCTGAAAAGATGAAACTCACACCAAGGACGTGTATCTTTACGCCATCATGAAAATTGACTCACCCAATGCGACTCTGGCCGTTGCTGATTTCTATCATAGCTGGCTCACAGGATTAGTCTTAAGTTTGATCACGCATAAAGGAAGCGAAATCGCGGCAAAGTTTATATTTAAACTTTTCCGGTATCAACATCATAAAAATTTTCTGCCTGGCTTAGAAAAACTAAGTCTCACTGGCTTACCAGATGCAGTTGCTGCAGCTCAGTATCATTATTTTTCCAACCAACTCGGCGGCGTAAAAGTAGAATACCTCAAAGTGTCCGATAAAAAAGCGTGGATACGCTACCCTCCTCCACGATGGATTTGGGCAGGAACTGCTATCTGCGCGATACCCAGTATAGTTAATGAACAAATGATGAGAGGATGGCATGCTCATAATGGCGTGTCTTTAGAAAATCCAAACCTCGGCTTTGTCTGTACTAAAACTACCGTTGGGGGTCAACCTGGCTTAGAAGGCTACTATTTAGAATATGATAAGGTCCTGGCCGAGGACGAACGCCTCCGATTTTCATCAGACGAATCATGCCCGTATATTGATCCGCAAGCATTACCAGTTCTTGATCAAGACTCATGGCCAGAGATCAGACGGTCTAAGGCGTATAGGAATTATGCAATGGAATATATTCGAAATGCATTGCCTATATTCATAGAACTTTTGGGCGAAAAGGAGGCTTTGAGACTTGGAGAGTTATGTGCTCTACAAATCGGGATGCAATGTTACGACGATGTTGCAACAGGCGCTGGTTTAAAAGGTGACGATGAAGAGAGCTTTATGCAATTGCTCGAGTTCTTCTTTTCTGGATCAGGCGATCAATGGAGTAGAGACAAAACAAGTATTTGCGTTAAAAAACCGATCAGAATTTCACAGAATGTTGATATGTGCCTTGCCGTTAAAAGACTCCTAAATGCACCTCTACAAGGTCTTTTAGCAGCACATAATCGATTCTTAAAGCTAAAATTTGATAGCGACAATACTTTTAGTGTGGTGAAGCGCTAATAATGAAGTCTTAAGCTATTGTTTTTCGCACAGTGAATACTAATTTAGAATGCTTGAAACTAGAAACACACTTTGGGTAAGATAAATTACGCTATAAAAATTACAGAACAAAAAATATAATTACTAACAAGGGGATTAAAGCGTGAATGAAGCATCTGCTAATTTCGAAGTGGTCGTAGTCGGTGCAGGATTTTCGGGATTACTGTGTACCAACTATCTTAAAAAATCTGGAATAGATAGTATAAGAGTTTTCGAAATGACTCCCTCCGTGGGCGGAGTCTGGGCTAACGGGGGAGTCGGTTCATATCCTGGCGCTGCATGCGATGTTCCTTCTTATGCATACCTGCCGCTACTAGATCAAACGGGGTTTATTCCAACAAAAAAATATGTCAGCCAACCTGAAATATCTGCGTACGCGGAACTTCTAACAGATCATGTGGGTATCAGGGACTGTATTCGGTTTTCCCGGAAAGTAATCGAGGCCAAACATTTAGGTGACGATAAAAGAATCTGGCAAATAACAACTGTGGATACTGAATCCGGAGACGACATTGAGGTCGTCACGTGTAAGCACTTCGTTAGTGCTAATGGACCACTTTCGAGTCCACGTTTACCAGAATTTGGAGGTATGGAATCCTTTAATGGAGAGAGTTTCCACACCGCTCAGTGGGATAAAAGTGCCGACCTGTCAGGGAAAAGAGTCGGTATTATCGGAACAGGCGCATCGGCTGCACAAGTCATTACATCCATAGCTGATCGAGTAGAAAGTCTGCATGTTTTCCAGAGGACACCAACTTGGGCTCTCCCACGAGAAGATGAACTGACTCCCGATGATGTTAGAAGTCAGTTCCAAGCAGGTGGTTACGGGGAGCTACTCCGTAAGGCGATGGGCAAGGGCGAATATCCACCGGGAGAACAATTCATCGATTTCGATGTATTGCACGATGAAAAACAAAATCAAGCCGTATGTAAAGAACTTGCTGAAGGCATTCGCAACGATGTTAATGACCCGGACGTCGCTAAGTTACTCACGCCAGACTATCCTTTTTGGTGCAAGCGAGTCCTCTTCATTGACGATTACTATACCTCGTTTAATAAGGCTAACGTGACACTGGTGCACGATGATGGGGGTGTAGTTAGCGTCGATGAAACTGGTTTAAAAATTGCACGAGGCGAACACTTTGAGTTGGATGTCATTATTTATGCCACAGGGTTTGATAGCAATTTTATTCCATTTCCTATTATTGGGCGCAACAATATTGCACTAGCGACCAAATTTGGAGCCAACGAAAATAATCGGTTCCAAATGACTAAACCCAATTCACTCTGGGGTATCCATGTCGATGAAATGCCCAACTTTTACATGATGGTAGGTCCGCAAAGTCTGAACCCAGTAACGAACGTTACGTTGTTATGCGAACAGCAAGCAAAATATATTGCCGAATTAGTCGTTGGAATGCGTGAAAATGGCTATTCTTGCGTAGAACCCCGAAAAGACGCTGTTATAGAATGGACTAATCTCTGTAATTCCTCATCTGAAGGAAAAGTTTGGCTACGCTGTAATAACTGGTATATGAAAACCACGAAAACAGATATCGCCAAAGATAGAGAAAAAGGTGCAGGTATGTGGATGGATACTTACGAAGAGTATCTCAGTCATGTTCTTGACGGCAAAGCGGGAACACAACACGAACTGCTAGAATTTTCGAGATGAATACTCAGCGACAAAGTCAAACAAATAAAAAGCTGCGATATTTTTAACAGCTGATAGCGATACTTTGTGTCTTTAAAAAACGTGCGTGTGGAACAACGAGGATTTTAATTCGTCTTGTCGGGTAGTTTTTGCGAACCGAAACTTAGCGTCATCAAGGCCATTAAAATAAAAAACATACCGAACCACTCAGCAACATTCGGATGCTCCTGAAAGTATAACGCCGAGCTTATCATCGCAATAGGAGGAGCGGCTAAAGTTGCCAAGCCTGCGATCCCAGCTTTTAAATTGCTCAGCGCATACATCCATAGCATTGAACCGAGCCCTGTCACTCCTATGGCAATAAAAATAAGGTTCCCTACGAAACGTGTTGACCAAATAATCGCCTCTTCTGGCACAAGAAATGACAAAGCAATAAGTGGGATACACCCCAAAGTCATCTGCCAAGCAGTCATAGACAATAAGTCCATAGGCTCTCGTTCCTGAAGACGCTTCACCATTATCGCGCCGAGTGCCCATACTATCCCTGCTCCTACCGACAATACATTGCTCAAATGGTTCCCATAAAATCCCCAGGGTTGAACTATCAATACTAAACCGAACGCCGCAGCAACGATAGCTACCCATTGAAGTCTTTCGATCATCTCGCTAAGGAATATTCGTGCGAAAAGTATCGTGAAAAAAGGCATTGTATAAACCATGAATGCTACTCGTCCTGCACTCCCCTGTGAAACAGCCCATGTCGATAGGCAAAACAATAGTGATGTGTGCACAAAACCTAATAAAAACAACTCTTTTAGTCTGGATGGTATAAATGAACGTCCGGTAAGAGGTAACAATAAAAGTAGAAACATGGCACTAAATGTGAGTCGTAAGGCAGTCAGCCGAAATGGTGGCGCATCGAGCAAACCAACTTTGAGAGAGGTCCAACCGTAGCCCCATAGGATAGACATTATTATTATCGCTAATATCGGTTTTTTAATTAATTCCAATTTCCCTCTCCGATCCGACAAAGCATGACCTAGACATAAATCTCTTGCCTGAATTTATCGCATTCAATTAGTATGGATATTGTAATTGCGGTAAAAATCTGGGGAGAATTTTAGAATGCTAGATTATACAGAATTAAAAGAGGAAGGTGGGCTTGTCCTCTGGCCGCCTATGAAAGAACTGCCATTCATAACTGTGCTAGAAGGCGATCCAATCCACTCAGGAAGATTCGATGTTGGAAATTTCGGTATGAGAACGATGATAGGCGTTTGGGAATGCACACCAGGAAAATTTGAATACACTTATCCGGGCGATGAGATTTGCACGCTGTTACACGGGAAAATCGAACTAATCTGCGAGGATGGTAAAGTACACAACTATGCCGCTGGAGATACCTTTTACACGCGGAAAGGCGAAGTGGCAACTTGGACTGTTATCGAGACGGTAAAAAAGATTTTTTCAATACACGATCCGGATTCCACAGAGTTATCTCACTAAGCCAGTTATCCGAATACTGGTGAGTGCTGACCACTAGAGTCCGCGCGTTCTTCGTAACAGAATTTATACGGACTAAAAAACATTTTGGGACTCGAGCCCAAGTGATATCCGACCTAATTGCTCAGTGATCCTATCAGTGTGACCGTTTATATGAAGCGGAAATGCTTGGAAATCACGATAGCGACGCTCGAAATCTGTACCTTCGCGAAGTCCATTGCCACCTGAAACTCGAAGAATCAGCTTCATAGCTTCCTCGCAGAGCAACACCGCCTGCATTCCAGAGGAAGTCTGACGAAAGTAATCGCCTTCCTTAGGAAAAACATTTTCAGTTATACGAGTATCGGTTTCAATCATAGCGGCGTACACGGTGTCTGTAGCTGCATTTACTAAAGCACGTGCTCGACCAAGATTAGTATGTATCGTAGGCTTATCGACCATCTTGGTCCCAAAGATTGCAATCCTCTCTTTGATGCTGGCTGCAACCTCGTTAAGAGAAACTTCAACTAACCCGGTCGCCATTGCTCCGAGCCAAACAACTGACAAACCAACCCAATCTTCACGATACCTATCATTAATCACCGGATATTCAGGATCTCTAAGATTCTCGCGATGCCTAAGCGGCCACGGGACTACACGGTCTTCAGGAATCAACGTCGCATCGTAGTAAATATGATCAGTCGAAGAAGCCCTGACACTCATTGCCTCCCATGTATGCTCCACGCGCACAGATGACTTTCGCAAGTCTACCATTGAAAAGCAAGGCGTCTGATCCTCAGACCAATCTTCATTAAAAACAACTCCCGCCCACTCAGAATAGCGAGAACCTGAGCCAAACGCAGCTACTCCTTTTAACCTAATACCTTTATCAGTTTTAGAGCCAATAATTTTAGACGATGCACCTGCGGGAAAACATACCCACTCTTTATTCGTAACAATCTGCCTGAGAAAATTTTTATTTTTAGGACCAAATAAGCCTGCAAAATGATGAAAAGTACACAAATGATTCCACATACACCAAGCAGTAGAGGTACATCTTGGAGCGATAGCTCGCAGCTCATTCGCTATACTAACAACCGATTCGCCTAAACCTCCAAGTTCCACACTAGCAGAAATACGCATAATATCATTGTCTTTTAGTTCCCTAATCAGCGACTCGTCAATCGACCGAGTCCGGTCTGCGAGAGATGACTGGGAGGAAATTTTTTCCAATAGAGGGTTAACAAAAACTGAGCTCTGAAACCCTCGACCGGAGTCAGTAAACAATTCGCTATCATCCAACATTTAATTACTCTCCCCAAGTAAAATATTTAAATAGCTGACGAAACCTACCGATGAAATCGTTTTTAACTATAAATCAATCAAGCATAGTTTTGTTATTCCACCAAGCCATATCTGAGTAAGCTCTGAGATCTAGTTCGTGAGTCCAAGCCGAGCGATGTTGCTGGGCTAAATGGAAATAAGTATCAGAAATTTTTTCTGGTAAAAGTAAGCCATCGTGCTCTAAACCCTGGGTCTCCCTTAGATTCTGAAATTCTTCAGGTCCTAACATCTTACCTAGAGTATCCGGAGCGTCTACAGCTCCATCAATTAAAATATGCACGACGTGAATCCCTTTAGATGAAAATTCTGCATTCAATGTTTGGCATAGCATTCTTCTACCACCCATAGCAGCAGCATGCGAATGTTGTCCACTGTTACCTCGAACAGCAGCAGTAGCTGACGTCACCAACAGAGTGCCCTTCCCCCTTGCTTCCATCAACGGGAATAAAGTCGATGCCAAACGAAATAGTCCAAAAGTGCCTAATTTCCAACCCATCTCAAACTGTTTATAGCTGAGATTTGACAATGGCACACTACCAATTTGCGCACCCAGGTTATAAATAACTGTATCAATCGGACCGATATTCGCCTCAATATGAGCTACCCGGTCTTCAATGCTGTTGGGTTCTACTGCGTTTAATATAAAACCAGTCGCCAATCCACCATTATCTCGTATAGAGGTCACCATCTCTTCAAGACCTTGTGCATCACTTCTGCGGCAAAGACACGCGTGATAGCCTTCTCTCGCAAATCGTTTCGCCACATTACCGCCGATTCCGGCACCGGCTCCAATCACTAAACACACAGGCTTCATATTCGTGCCCCTCAGATATTTATTTGTTTATTAAAGGACTAAATCATAACGCACTATTTCAGACAAACATATTTCAAAATTTCTACTACTTTAACCGGTGTCGAGGCCCAAGCCATAGACGCGGCGTCTACCTCTTTTAATGGATGAATTATGCTGTCTTCATGCAATGTAATATAACTCTTACCTAATGCTGCGCAATAACCTGCTTCAAACGCAGCATTCCACTGTTTATATTTATCACCAAAACGGATGACTGCGATATCACACTCTTCTAGTAATTTTCTTGTACGTATTCCGTTTACTCGAGATGATTTATGGTCTCTCCAAAACTGATCTACTTCTTCCCCTAAGACATCGCCCGCTGAATCACTAGCCTCGTGATCGGTAACAGCACTTGTGAAAAATATCGGCAAACCCAAACCTTCTGACTCAGTAATAATTTGAGTTCTCCAATCAGTATGGATCTCCCCCGCCAAATAAACATTCCACTGCATTTCGATTCCCCTGTACTCATATGTTAGATTTCTGCGGCGACATAGCCCTTCTATATTAACCTATAGCGTCAAAAAACCTTAATTACAAATCAATTTTTTTAGTAATCGAATGACTTACTGATTGGAATCGTTTCACCGATTTTTAAGACACGAGCCATAGAACCCGCCGCCGACACAAAGCGGTCACGCGGTTCGTAAAAAGGTTCGAAAGAAAGCTTGAAGGTACCCCAGTGCATCGGAATCATTTTCTTACAACCAACCTGTTTACCGACTTCAAAACCTTCTTCAGGATCCATGTGAGCACCTCTCATAAACTCCCTCGGATCGTAAGCACCTATGCTCATTAAGCCAATGTCACAACCGCCATATTTTTTTAACATATGGGACCCTATATCTTTGAATACCTGGTTGTGAACTCCCGTATCACCTGTATGAAAAATAGATACGCCTCCTAGGCTGAACCCATATGACATCCATAAAGATTTGTTTACGTCAAATGGTGTCCTATTAGACCAATGGATCGCTGGATAAGCGGTAACACTCAACTCTCCAACCTGGACATTATCATACCAATCAACTTCGTAGACTTTCCCATAATCACGTTTAGTGAAATACTTCCCTAGACCAAGCGGTACGATCACTGTAATACCACTTTTATTTGGCAGTAGGTCTAACGTCTTTGTGTCAAGGTGGTCATAGTGTGCATGGGACACGATCACTACATCTATACTGGGTAGGTCAGAAATTTCTAGTCCCAGCG
>Ga0315330_10000156_pt1 | contig 36559 bp, 45 predicted proteins | sample M140m34915metaG_FD_203453 | JGI IMG/M metagenome (GOLD analysis project Ga0315330, IMG submission 203453) | Ammonia-oxidizing marine archaeal communities from Monterey Bay, California, United States - M1 40m 34915 | ecosystem: Environmental > Aquatic > Marine > Intertidal zone | place: USA...
TTCTGAATGTTTCTTCAGAGTTCTCATTTGACTAAGACTAAGCTTTGCCATTTTTCTTTTTCTTTGACTTACGAAGAATCATAAGATCTTCTCTTGTGATTTTATCTCTAGGTTCTGCAACTCTAGCGATCTTCATTTGTTTTTTAGAATAAGGCATGATTAAGTTTTACGATAACCTCCACCACGTTTTTTATAGGTTCTAACCAACCAAGCATTAGCATAAGCAGAAGGATAGACTCTAAACTTCTTCTTTGCTTCTGATTTTACCCTTGAATAAAGTGAAGGGTTAGTAGGTGTGTTAGCCATAATTAATTAAATACGTCACTGCCACCTAAACGTCTTTGAACATCTTCGGTGTAGGTAACATCTTTACCATAGCGTGGATCTGACATAGCAGTAACTACTTCTGCTGTAGATCTGTAAGGTGTAGGTCCACTGGAGGAAGCCTTGCCTGATACTAAGTTTGGTTCGACACCCATAGCGTTATTGTATTGAGAATAAAGACCTTGTACTGCAAATTTAATTGCTGTTGCATTTGCTGTTTCAGTTAAAGAATTAAACTCTTTAACCTCTTCAGCAGGGAGATTGTCTATGGCCCATGCCACCATCTTACCGTAGTTGTCATCTCCACCGATTGAATCTTTAATTCCTTGTATTTGAGCAGTGGCAATATCTTCTCCAGAAGTCGCACCACCTCTCAATCCATCAAGGTAGGTGTCGATCACCTGTTTAGAAAACCCTGCTTCTCCTAACTTTGTATAATCATCCTCATTAATCTCACCTGATTCTGTAAATCTGTTAGATATTTCCTGTGGATCAATACCAACTTCTTCTAATACTGAAGCAAGACCATCACCATAAAACTCTTCTGCATTAAATTCAGTGTCGTTAGTTTCGGTTTGTTCTTCTTCTGTTTGAGGTTGATCTTCTTCTGTAACAGTACCAAGCTTACCTTCAAGTTCTTTGTAACTGGCAGCAAGATCTTCTACTGATTTAAACTTTCCAAGTATAAGACCGTTATCATCAGTTTCGTTTTTGGCTAAAGTTTGTAAGTCTTCAGCAGACATTGGTGGTGTCTCTGTGACATTTACCTGGGATGAAGTCATAGAATTTGTTTAGTTATAAGTAATTGTATTACCATTTTTGGTTTCGACCACCTTTGGTTCTGTTGGAGTAGGTTCATCATTAACACCTAGTTCACTTACTATAGCTTTTGCTACTTCAGTTTCTGGTTTGGGATCAGGCTTCTTCGTTGGCATTAGTTTCCTCCGTTAGTTGTTGTGCGTTTGCATTTTTCTGTGGATCTAATAAAGGAGATCCAAGAGCAGCAGGTCCGAGATGTTGGATAAGTTGCTGCTGTTGCATTGCTTGCATCTCAGCCTGTATCTCTTCCTGTGTCTTCACTAGGTTAGCAGTATCTATTCCTATTGAATTTGCTAGTCGTTTTATTGCTTCATCTACATTCATGTACTGACGCATTATGTCTGGACCTAAAGCTTGCGACACCGTTCCAATAAATTCAACAAGCTTATTACGATCATTACCTCTACCAAGACCTTGAACACCTGTAACAATCTTCGGTTTAACTAACTTCTCAGGTAACTTAGGAGCTTTACCAGAACGTACAAGCATATGCATCCTACGTCTTAAGTAAGGTAGTTGAAACTCTTGAGTAAGAATGCTGTAGATACCACCTAAAGAATTTTCTAATTCATTAGCCATCATGGTAACTTCTGCTGCTGTTACTCTTTCTGCATCTCTCTGTACAGACCTAGCCATAAGGAAGGCATACTCTAGTCTTGATTCTATTCTTTGTATTGCAGCAAAAGATACTTGGAAGTCTGCTCCCTTACCAACTTGCATTACAGAAATATCTGCTGCACTTCCTTCTCGTATTGCACCATTAGGAGCTTTGGCTAGTGTCGCTGCTCTGGTTACACCATTAGGATTTACAAGGAATAAAGTCTTAGCTGATGCAGCAGCACCTTCTATGATTGCTTGCATCAAAGATTCTAAACTAATCAAGTCGCCACGATACTCTTCAACATATCCTCTTCCGTAATCTTCTCCATCTATTCTTACGAACCTGAGAGTAATCCAGGGGGATACATCTACTTTGGATCTACCATCAGTGCCTGGTATTTTTTCTCCTTTACATTCCTGATACCACAGAAAGTCATCATTAACTCTTTTGACGTATGTATATATATCAAGGTCACTATCCATTGTCTTCTCATCATAGTTATCTTTTTTCTTGATCTGTTCTAAGAAGTCTTTTGGTAAAGCGTTAGGGTGTATTGATTCCTGTGTAATGATCTCTAATATATTACCTACTGCATCTCTTTTACATACAAACTTTGATAGTGAATATACTTTCAATCCGTCATCTGTGAGATAGAGAAGAACATTCCCTCCAACAATCAGATGCTTCAATGCTTCAAACATTGCAACTCTGTCGTTAGAGATCTCTATCTCATTCATCAAAGCTGTTTCAATTGTTCGTAATCCTTTATCTATCTCTGTTTCTAATCCTTCCTGTCCTTGTTTCAACAGTTCAAGACTATCAATACTTAGTTTAAAAAAAGCAGTTGAAGGAGGAAGTAAAGCAAATAATAATTTAGATGCAAGACTGTTAACACCTCTAGCACCTACAGCTTGAAATGGAGTTTTTATCTTAGCTCTTGTACCAGTTGTACTCTCAGGTATCAAACTAGGTATGGTTAGTTTTGATGATTCTTTTGCTTCTCTATCAAAGGTAGATCTTGCACTTTGTAGTTGTGCATATCTACCTGCTGCTGTTTGTCCTTGTGTTGAGTATTCCATAGTTAAGCTGATCTAGTCTTTTGACCTGTAATACCTCTAGAGTATTTTCTTTTATTAAAGTTACGTTTTGCTCTATCTTGATTTGCTGTTCTCCTTGCTCGATCAGATTGTGACATTCCACCACTTGTATTTAATAAATTTTCTACTGTTTCAAGATTTGGATCTACATAAGTTCCTTCTCTTTTTTGTCTTTTAATTTTTAATTGTTCTGTTGCTTTTTTTGTATCTTTAGGATTATCAACACCAGTTTGTGACCCTGTTACTACAGGTGGTGCATCACGAAAAGTTGGTGTTTGTTGCACAGCTTGGCTTCTTCCTCCTATACACATAATTAGTACCTTAGATTACCTGTTCCCATTTGCCCTTGGTCTAATAAAGGGATTCTTAATGAAGATGTACCTAATCTTCTTCTGCTTCTTTGAGTTGGTGTTCTTCTTCTTCTTTGTCCTTCAGCCCTTTGTTGTCCAACGACTACACGTTCAGCAGTTCTCTCTGGCCTTGGTGCTGTTGGTCTAGGTTCTGGTAAAGGTGGTGGTGAAGGTCTGCCAATGCACATAGCTAATTCTCCAAGACTGATTCGGTGAGCATGGTATCTTTTTGCCTGGCTTGTTGTTCAATAAGATAATCAACAACAAACCTTTGCCCTGCCCTATACCATACCTCTCTATCAGTTAATGACAAATCAGGATGACGATTAGGAAAGATTTGATTTAAAGCAAGAATCAGTTCATCTGTAATAACAGGAAGCTTTTCAGATGACATGATTAGTAAGATTTATAAGTATTGTAGTTCAAATTAGATAATAAAGTATAGCAGGTTTAAATTTATGTGATAAGGTGATGATGTTATAGGAGAGTCTTTCTATTACAACACGGAAATACCAGTAGCTGACCGCCATTAGTTACTGGTTTTTTTTGACTAAGCAAAAACACTGGTGACTAAATACCCGTAGGTTGCCAGTGTTTTCTTTATGGAGTCCAAAGAGATACTTCTCCTGTCTTGTAATCAAAGTCTCCATCTCTCAGTATTCTTGCAAGCTGTGCATTTAATACAGCATCAGCAAAGTCATATTTCTTTTTCTCATACGCAGCTACTACCTTCTCCCACATCTGTTCTAGTGTTTTAGATTCTCCCAGTATCTTCTCTGCTGTTACTGGTCCTACTTTATCTATACCAAAATAGTTATCTGTACTGTCTCCTGTAAGGGCTTGCTTCATCCAATGTCGATCAGCCTTACGTTTGGTTATAAGTTCTAGGTCATCACCTGCAAGCAGTGTGCAAGGTACAGACCTCATGTCCTTATCGACTGAAACTATTATTGGGTTGTCGTATTGTTTAGATGTTGCAAGCAAAGCCATAACATCATCTCCTTCTAACCCATCAAAGCTTTTTGATTGATACTTTTCTCTTACCTGTTCTACTATTTTTTTAAAGGCTAACGGTTTTCTTTTGTTCTTTCTATTAGCTTTGTACTCTGGATATATCGTATGTCTGAATGTCGGGTACTCAGTAAAGCACATAACAACATCCTTATCGCCTTCAGCAATAGTCTGATAGTAAGAGACTCTGCCATCAATCATTTCATGTACATCTCTTTCATCAGCATGAAGAGTGTGTAGATTGTCATCCCATTTTATGTCCTGTTCACAGGCACAACATGAAGAATACAAAAGCCAATCAGCGTCAATTAGTAAAGTCATTAGTTTCCAAAGTAAGTGGACATAGGCACTACAAGTCTTCCTGTGCTTTGGTCATACAATAATTTATCTATCGGTCCTGTCATCCCTGTATGCCTGTTCTTCAGTACTCGTAGCTGTAGTTCTGCCCTTTCTGCATAGCTTTCCGATTGCTGATTTCTTTCAGCACTGATACAAAGATCTGATAGCTGTAAAATTCCAGAGCTACCTCTCAAGTCAGAGGTACTTACAGTCTGTCCTTGTTCGTGCGAAAGACCAGGTGGTCTTCTTAAATGGCTGACAAGTATCAAACCTATACCAGTAGATTCAACGACCTGTCGTAATTTTGTACACGCAATATCAATAGCTCTTCTTTCATCTACATTATCTATACCAGAAACAACTATTGTCAGATGATCCAGTATCACTACGTCTACACCTTCTGCTGTTGCAAGGTAAGTGATCTGTTCTATCAACCTGTCAGGGTCCATAGATCCGAAGTGATCATATAAGAATAGTTTTTCTGTACCAAACAACCTGTCAAAGGATTGTTTCAACCCTTCTGTTTCTTCTACATTATCCTCAAGGTGCAGGGGTTTATTCATCTCTACACCGAGTATCCCCTGCATTGTTCTTTGTACACTCTCTTCAAGAGCAATGTAACCAACCGTCAGTTTATTCTTAAGAAAGTGATGTGCCAGTTCTCTACATATAGTTGACTTACCTGTACCACTACCTGCTGCTATCGTTATCATCTGACTTTTACGAAAGCCTTTTGTAAACTGATCCAACATTGGGTAGGGGAAAGGACAGACGCTGTTAGATCCTTTCTTTGTTAGTTCTCCCCAGAGATTACTGGCGTTAAGTATTCCATCTGGTCTAACAGGTGTTGCTTGGAATAAAAGTTTTCTAAGTTCATCCCCTTCTCCTGCGAGGAGCATTTCATTAGCGTCTTTTCTAGGGAGTCTACATATAGCTGCCTTGCCAGCAGGTAAGATTTTAATTGCCTTCTCTGAAGCAAGCTGACCAGCTGAATCATTATCGAAACAGATTACTATTCGTACAAATTGAGATAACCATTTTAAATTCGCAGCTATGTACTTGTTAGCTGATTGTGAACCAGATGGCAAACTTACCACAGGAAACTTGTTACCTTGTGCTTGAGAAACAGACATACAATCTATCTCTCCTTCTGTAATGGTGACAAACATATTACCTGTATTCTGTTGTCGCCAAAGCCTTTGACCCCATAGCTGGAGTTCTGCTACATCACCAAGCCAGATAAATTTTTTGTTCTGAAATCTAATGTGCTGTGCTGCTTGTCTACCTAACTTGTCTTCATAGGTAGCTACTTGTACAGGTTGACCATTGTGTTCTGATATTCCATAGCCAAACATTTCACAAGTTTCTTGTGTTAAGCCACGTTTCGGTAAAGGTCTTGGAGATACAAATTTTAATAAAGGTTTCTTCACTGTTTTAATAAAAGACTTTCTGGGTTTATCTTTTGGTGGTTGATAGGTATGACCACAACCGAAACAATAACCATGTCCATCGTCATAGATAGCCATGTTATCTTTGCTGCCACATTCAGAGCAGCTTGTTTTTCTTACATATTTACTCTTGTCGTTCATGCCATTCTTCTGGGATGGAGCCATGACTCCAGAGAAACCCATGACGTTCTGCCCATTGAGCATAGGTAAGGCTTCTCTTTTTGCCACGACTTAGTTTTGTTTTTGCGTTCTGAAAACAGAAACGTATATCTAAACTGGGATGTTTCTCCTTAACTGCAAGCATCTTTCTTCTGTCCTCAGGAGAGAAGTAACCTTTGGCTTCAACGATAAAGTTTTTAAAGATGAAGTCAGGTTTGTAAGACCCGATGATGCAGTATTCAAGATCAATTTTTTCATAGTCATAGGGAATTTTATTTGCGTTTAAACTTGCAGCTATTGTAGCTTCAAATTTACTTCTAAAATTCACTCCCTGAAGAGACTGTCTCAAAACCTGCGACCTTAGGGGCTTCCTCTGGGGTTGCTTCTTTTGTTTCAAAGCCGTAGCCTTTTGCATCTTTGACATATTCAACAAAGTTGTGAATGATTACAGCTTCAGGTTCGATCTTTATACCGACACCGAAAGCTGGTGCTTCCCATCCGCTACATCTTATATTGACTTGCCCAGTTGAACCTGGTCCAAGTTTGTTTACAGCTTGCCTTTGTTCTTCTGACATAGGAGAACCATCAGAGTTATATAAAACAGGTGGCCTTTTTTTCCATTGAGTACCATCTGCTCTTACTCCACCACCTTTCATTTTTGTTTTTATTTTAAAGTAAGGAGTACCATCAACTTCTTCATAACCAAAGCGAGCAGGTGCAAGCTTGTATTTCTTATTAGGATTTGCAGCCTTTAGTTGTGCTTTCCATCTTTCAAGAAGTCCATTAAGTTGTTCTTCAAGTTCTTGTGCTTTCTCTGGTTCGATAAGACATTCGACTTGCCATAATCCAGCAGCATCAAACTTAGTGTCTGGTTCAACTAACCACGCATATTGCAATACGCACACTGGTGTAGTGAAATTACAAATTTCAGGTTTAATCATTTGATAGGTTTTTTTAAAGTTTCTTTTAAAATCGTCTGCGGTAGACGTAACATTGATATTACCGTACATTTTTTATCTGTCACCCCTTTGTCAGCTAAATACATATGGAGCAAGAAGAACTTCACAGATATTAAAGTCACCTGGATCTGGTGGTGTCGGTAATCTTCTTGGTTTATCTAACTGCTGAACAGCTTGGTCATATAAATTATCCAGTACATTATCGGTGTACATTTCTACAAAAGATTCTTTCACACAGGATATAAATTCTTGGATGTCAGCAGCATTAGAGCCAAAACAATCGTGGATAGTTGTAAAGTTTGTAAGACCTTTCTGCTTACTTTTATGCAATGCTAAATGTACATTAGCAGCATCTAAACTATGAACAAAGTTACTGGCAAAACTAATACTAGTCTTTCTTTTATCTACCTCATCCGTAGCATCAGTAAGTGACAATCTTATAGTGCTAGTGCCTATTTTGGTCTTTATTTGTTTACTACTAAGCTTGTAATAATTCTGGTTAACATAAAACTTAGAAGGTGTATTCCACTTCATTACTTTACTTTCATTACCAAAACATTTGGCAATGTCTGTTAAATATTGCATGATGATTGAAGACTTTGGGCATACTTTTTTAACAGTTTCTACAATCTTCCTTGCCAAGAAATAGTTATGTGCAAAGTCATCTGTCGGCCAATCCAAATGTATATTCTGCTGATGTATATAATCTTTGATTGCATAACAGATACCATACAAAGTACCACTGTAAGGAATCATCATTATCGGTTTTTTTACTAGCTTTCTTGATATAACTTCTTGATATTTATACCAATCTTTAGCCAAAGGCTCTTCACTGTCAGAAAGATCAGCAATCAGTTTTGTTCTTACCTCGTTATAAAGATCTTGGATCTCATTAAAATGCATAAGATTTACTTTACCTGCAAGGTCTTGATCACAGGTCATGGCTGCAAAGTGTTGATAGCCATTGTTACTGCCATCCAACAGGACAGGATGCTTTGATATATACCCATAACCTTCATCCAACATGCCACTCCACTCAATACACCAAGAAACAAACTGGAATGGTTCTTCTGCTTTACTCCATAAACTAACAGTCGCTTCTGGATTATTAGCTACCTGTCTTGCCAGTGCTGCTCCTTCTGTATCAGACCATTCGATACGTTCTTCATAACTGCAACGACTCATACCCCAGTGATTAGCACCAGCAATACCAAGCCAGTTTTTAGCTTCTCCATTCTTTATTGGCTTGCCTTCAGCAAATCTATGTAAGGCTCTAGCTAAATCATTTCCCTGTGGGTTAAATGTAGCAGCAGCCGGATAAATTCGTCCGGTAAAATCTGCCTGATAAACGTGGTAAAAGGTTTCATCTTTGTAATACAGTCCAGTATCAAGCAAAGATAAGCATTGAAATCTTTTAGCTCGATCATGGGCATTTTGGTCATGGATTAAACTTGCAGCCTTCCTATATTGCAGTCTTGCATCATCATTAGTATCAATATCATGTGGTTTAGGAGGTAGTGGCAATGTTTCAGCATCAATCAAGCATCCAACTTCTATACCTCTATCCCAACAACTCTGAGCAATTTCAAGAACATTTTTATTTACTTCCCACTTCGTTGATTGCAGAGCATTTAACGCTGCAAAAAACGCTGTTGGTTTTCTTTCTGATACTTCTTGTAAGTAATCGAGATCCTTAGACTTGATTGCCTTAACGTGTCGTAGTCTTTTGCTGTAATAACCACCCTCTGTAGTGCTGATCCAATCTCTAGGTTTCTCAAGACAAGGCATATAAATAGGATAGGCAGCAAATCTATTCTTTCTTTGTTTCTTGATCCACTCCATAGCACCTTCAGTAAACTCAATATAAGTTCTCATGGTCTTACCTGATCTGATAGTTGCAAGCTTTATCATGCCTACTGATTGTTTCATCAGGTCAATCATCTTCATGCCTACACGCAACTTATCTTCTTTACTCCAAGATTTAAAAACAAAACCTTTATTTCTCATGTGACCCATCATCATGTTCCTTCGGTATCTTGGATGGGTTGTATCAGTTATATGTTTTTTTACAGCAGTAAAATGTTTTTCATCTTCCTGTTCAAAGACACTAAACCTAAGTTCATCTTCTAAAAGATGTCCTATTTGTATAGCAGTCTGGGTTGCAGTCTTAACTTGTGAAGCACAATCAATGATTGCTTTGAAGGCAATAAAGGCAACGACATCTATATCAGGGTATTGATTTAACTTAACAGCAGCAACAGCCCTTGGTCCTGGTTTACCTTGTCTCCAATGACGATCAAGAAACTGTTGTATTGCTTTTGATAAAGGTACAAGACCTGCTTCAATCATGCTTCTTGCATAATCATTTTCAGACTCTTTACCCTTGGATATATTTAACTGGACTTTTCTTTGGCGTGAATCATAGCCACGACCACACATTTCTTCTTCTACCTGTTGTTGTTTACTCATGTTTCAACAACTTCCATGAGTAAATCAATAGATGTAGTTCTTTGATTCTGCGTTCAGCGTTCTCAATACGTTCATCAATCGCTTTGTCACGATCATGTCTGTACTTCGTAAGGTTTACTACGTTTGTCATCAATGTTTCTCATGGTTAGATATAAGTTCAGATAGATCTTCAATAATGTCATTAACTTGATCAGTAACTAAATTACTATCCTGATTAATTAATTTACCAAGATCTTCTAAGGTGTATTCTCGTGTGCTGAAAGTCTTACCACAATCCTTACAAGTTCTACTTCTCCAGATGTAAGCAGCCTGTCTAGGTTTTTGTGTGTTCACTTCAGTAGAAGAACCACCGCAGTTAGGACAGATAATCATTTTTGATCCTCCAACCTGTCAAGAATCCTCTGCTGCATGGCATCCAAAGCTTTTTCGGATGTATCTGTAGGAGTATGAGGTAAAGATTGTTGATCCTCTGCTTTTACAAGACATTCAACCACAACAACGTCATACCAAACACCATCAACTTGTTCTTGTTCTTTTTTATTCTTTACTAAAAAATTAGTACAAGGGCATTGTTCAATCCAATGATGCAACCTGGTTCTTATTGAATAACTCATTTGTCATCCTCCCTTTTCATTGATGAAAACTTAGATTCTAGTTTTTCAATGCAAAGATCCCAGGCATCATCCTCACTTATGTCTAATTTCTTAGCAATAGATAAAGATAGCTCCCTTAAATGCGTAGCTATGGCTGTAAGATTGTAAGGATAATCAGACATCAGCTTCCTCCATAGGAAATTTCTCAAGACCTTCTATGTCATCTTGCCAAGGATTTTCTACAGCTATCCTTGAAAGCCTAGCCATAGCATTTGTTTGATATGCCCCAGGTAAACTTGCAAGATGATTAACTAAATGAACAATAGTTACCTGATGTTCTTCTGGTAGCTCATCTATTCGACAAGACATAGAGATAGTATGCTGGCTCATCTATCTACCCCCTTGGAATTGGATAGACGCATTGCGTAAGCTTTCCCAGTACATCCCATTACCCTCATCATCAATCAAGATAATAGAATGTTTCTCCAGGTCTACACACACATCTTTTATATACCTCCCCTCATCCTCATCGGATAAAAAGATACAAGCTCCCTTTAAATATTCCAAAGGGATACTCTGATTAGTACAAAGTTTCATTTTAGATACTCCATACATACTTCAACACCCTTTTTACATAACTCTCTTTGCTTTTCTGTTAGCTGAGAGCCTATAGATTCAGCTATATGCTGGCACTCTAAAGACAGGGCATCATTAGGTGCGGTAACAGCAAGTACTAAGGCATGAAGATATGCCTGTTCATTGTCTTTAATTTTGGTAATCATTTAATAATAAAAATAACTGGGACTAGGTTCATAAAGAACCTGTTAAAAATTCAACTAAAAAAATTCTTAAAGGGTTCATTAAAGATTTTGCTAAGGATAATAAGCAACTAACAACAATAAAAAAAATAAAAAGAAAGAAGCCTAAAATTAATTAGGCTTGTCTTCTTCTTTAATATCAAGGGCTTTGTATTCTGCTAGTAGCTGTTCATTTGTAAGCTCCATTTCAAAATACAGTCTCTCAATCTCTGCACGTTTAGCAGCTTTTAACTCTGCTTCGTAGTCGTATTTGTCATCAGACATAATTAATAATTAATAACTGGGCGGTGTTTGTAGCTCTAAAGAACTACTAAGGTTCTTTTATTAAGAGAACCCTTTAAAAGGTCCGTAGACCCTTTAAGGGATTTTCTAAGAAACAATAAAGTAATAATGTTCATGGTCCCAACCACAAGAAACAATCTTCATATCAGGATAGAACTCGTTCATGTCCCAACTTGCAATTAATTCTTTAGCTGCTTCTAAATGGTTTTCTTTTGCTTCTAATGAATAGTCCCAACTAATAGTTTTAGTCCAGGTTCTTTCACTGTCTCTCTTGTGGATTGCTTTAATCCTGGTTCCCTTGTAGTCAGTTGGTCCTATGTACTTTGTCTTAATACACATTCCTTCTACTACTTGAGTTCTTTCTTTAGTAATCATTTGGTTAATAGGTTCTAGGGCTAGAACTATTTAGATAGTCCTACTACATAGGATGCTATAGGACGGCCACCGATAAATAATAAATACAAATAAACTTAATAAAATGTAACAATAGACCCTATATCCCGCCCCATAGTCCAATTATTTGTCCAATTCTGTCCAAGATACTATTAATTAGTTCAGGAACCTAGTCAGTATCTATATTGTAGTTCTGTCCACATGACAGTACTACTAATAAAAAACTCTATATATAGCTTTATTTCTACAAAAAACTAGACCTATATGGGGAAAAATAAAATATGTATATATGCGTAAACCCTTCAAATTTTTGTTTCAAAATTATTTAGTAGACACCTATAGGTTATCTATAAGATAACTAAAAGAACCCCTATAGATCTGCCCAGAAGTGATCTATAGGGGTCTTTAGTAGGTCTATTGTATAGAGACCTATGGTTATTAGTCTAATGGGTAATGCTGTTGGCTGTAATTCTGTGGAGGATTCTGTGACTTTGTGTGTTTCTATGACTGTGGCCGTATCTTTTGTGGTTATCTAACCGCATGAACCCCCCCTTTATCCCCCCCAAGTTTATCCACTACTACGCCCTAATAAGAATTATTTATGAAACCATCGGTGGAGGTATTAGAATTACTTATCTGTTTATGAGTCATCCCCATGGCTGCTTGAGTAACGGAGTTATTAAGATAAGAACCCCAGTTATCAAGGTGAGCGGAAAGTAATTCATCTTTACGAGATCTTATATTTCTGTCTTCATCTTGAGCCATATATTCAGTCCAGTAAGCTACTGCTCCTGAAAGAGCATCAAGGATGTCATCGTGTACTAGAGAACCTCTATGTTTTGTAATACGAGACATTTGATAGAAGAGTTGTAGCTTAAGTTTGCGTTCTGGAGCTTCGTTAGGATTAGATCTATAGTCTTTTTCTACTACCTTTTTGTCGATTATTAGCCTGTGAGAGTTCATTACAGGTTCAAGGATGTCTATTATGCGTAGTTCTTTAGTCTTTGTATTGCGTACATCTTTGACTTCACAGGGGTGATACCTCATAAGGAATGGTTTTAGGAGTTCTGCAAACATACCTCCACCCATGTTTGATTCTACGAGTATGGTATTTACCTTATTGGCCTTGGCTATCTTGGCTAAAGTTGTTAATACTGCATCAGAGTAACCACCATTTAGACCACCTGCGTCAGGGACGTATAGATTACCGTTTAACATTTTTACTACGGCATAACCTGTAGCATCTTTACCCTTACCAGAGGGGTCAACAAACATTACTGCTCCTGTATATTCAATCCAATCACCGAATTGTTGGGCAGGTCGGTAAAAATGATCACCGTTAAACCCTACACAAGGAAGTTCTTTGATGACATATTCGGGAGAGGACGACCAAATTACCTTTTCTGGTGCATGATCTGGGTTTACTGAAGATATTATTAGGTCTGAAAGCTTAAGAGGGTAACGGTCTTGGTCTGATAACGAAGTATCAAGCATGAACTGTAGAGAGAACCCAGAACGTCCATAGGAGGCCTCACGTTCCATTAGATCTATTGCAGTGAATCTTTCTGGGTCAACAGGATCTTTAGGCTTTACAAGCTCTTCTTGAAGGCTTTTGGCTAACTTAGGAGCTAGTCTATCTCCATAGTTGTTTTTAAGGTCTGGATAACGTGCAGTCCAGATGCGAGTTGTATATCCACGTTCTTCTAGAGTTAGATATAAAGATTGTTCTGTTTGTGGTGTACCAAGAAAGGTTATTTTACCGTTAGGTTTAAGGATTGCATCAAATTCTTTTACAGCTTCACTTAACTTGTCTCTCATCGGTTGGGTAAAGCTGTTGTTTGGTACTTCTACGTCATCAGCAATTACCTCATCTGCTCTACTACCAGCCATTTGTCCTAGAACACCTTGAGACTTTACAGAAGGGGCATGATCAGCTTGAGCAGGGCCAACATCAAAACTAATTTTACTGTTTCTCTGAGCGTCTTCTGGACGTAGTGGAGCTAATATCGGCATCTCGTTTATAAGACGCATGGTAAATGTACTAAAGTTGTCTGCTCTATCCTTACTTGCAGAGACAACAAGGAACTTTAGTTGTGGATTCATCCGTAGTTTCCACACAACGTAGGTAGAAGTAATCCAACTTTTACCTACACCTCTAAAAGCCTGTATGATTTTTCTTCTAGGACCGTATTGTAAGTATTCAGCTATGTCTAACTGAACAGGTGTAGGATCTGGCAGGTTAAGATGTCGCCAAGTAATGATCAGGAAATATCTAAAGTCTTGTAGTTTTTCTGGTAAAGGTTGCAATTATCTTTCAATGCTAGGTATTACATCAAGGTCTGGAAGGTTTGACATAAGATCTTCCATAGGACTCTTCTCTGTTGGTATGCACTCGATACCATTATCCTTGAGAAGTTGTCTAGCTACGTTAAGATCACCTGGTTTTGCTTCTCCGCTTTCTATACGTCCTAAAAGTTCTCGAATAAGAACTGTATGAAGAGTTTCTAATAATTTTATTTTCTTGTTATCTGCCATAGGTACAATGTCTGTTGAAACTAATATACTATTTTTTAGCAAATTATGCCCAATGCGTTAATAGGTCAACGGTTTAACATTGATGATCGTGTCATAAGAAAATTTACAACAGGATTTTCTAATAAGTACAAAATAAAAAGAGGAAGCATCACAGAAGCCCTTACAAGAGTTAATAAGGTTGGTGTTAAAAAATACTATTACAAAGTCTTATGGGATGATAAAAGATCATCAGAACACGCTCAACATAGTCTTGAATCTGTCGAGTAAAGTTTTCTTTTTATATTTCTTTTTTTGTTTAAGATTTTTTGTCCGATGATGTTCTGCCATTTCATATCGCATCAGTTTAATTTCAGTGTCTTGTATGCGTTGCATAGCAGCCATGATAAGCAAATCTTGCAGTCGGTTTTCTTTTACCAACGCAAACGAATATGCTTTCATAATACTTTCAGGTAATTCATCCACCTCTCTACATTTCATCTCTATTTCAAGTTCAACTTCAAGAGGTGGTTTACCAATAAGAATCTCAAAAAATTCTTTGTGATTCATTTGCCTGGGAAGAGTGCTTTCTCCAACATATCGCATAATTTATCATCGACATCATTGTCTGTTTTTGTTACACAGGCACGAACAAGATCAAGTGCAAGTTGACGAATTGCTTTGGACTTGAGAAAGGTAAAAATGATTGGTTTTAACAGGGCAAGCATAGGAAAAAATATACTACTCTTTACATTATGTACTGATTTGCTAATCTTGGCTTGACTCCTCACACAAGTCAATAAGTCCTATTCTCCCCAAGTAGGACTTTTTCTTATCTTTTAGGTTTTAATTCAACAACACTTAGCTCTACTTCTTTTAGTCGGTGAAATATTTCTCTCATGTCATCGTGCATGGTATCAATCTTATTTGTTAATAATTCTATAGCTGTTGTGTTACGCACAAGGTCATCTCTTGATTGTCTTCCTCTGTAAGAAATAGAGCCAACAGAAACAAAACAAGCTGTTAATAAAGCCCCACCAACTGCTGCTGCTAGTTCAATCACTTTTCAAATCCTCTATTTATGCCTATTATGACAGAAAAAAGGTGTATGGACGAAAAAGAAAAGAAAGGCCCCCTTCAAAAACTGAAGGAGAACATTACTGATAAGGAAGAGCAACTAGCTTTTATATCTGTAATCGTGAGACTCAGTGTTGTCGCTTGGAGTGGCTTCATAGTATCCCTTAACTACATTACACTTCCTGGTTACAGTAACGAACCAAAAGATATAACGTTTCCAGCTTCTTTGCTGACAGGTGCATTAGCTTCGTTTGGTTTAGAAGGTGCTAAGAAACGTGGAGATGGTACGTTTAAACCTGACGAAAAGCCTCTAAACAAGAAAGAAGTAGAAGCGTTACTAGCGTCACAGTCAGGATCGTATCAAACAGTTAGAATAGAGACACCAATTAAAATTATTGGTGCGGAAATTGTTGATCCTAAAAAATGAAAAAACTATTACCCTTGCTTTTACTAGCATTTCCAACAGCTAGTTTTGCAGACATCACTCACTCAATCCAATCTGTAGCAAGCGTATCTACTCTAGGTGCTAGTGCTACATCTGAACGCATTGGTGCTTCGATAAGTGTTGCAGGTACAAACGTAACACCAAAAGCTAATACTGTAGCTGGTCAGATAGGTTCTCTTGATTTAGCAGATGCTGGTATTACTAACGGAGTTCCTACTGTTGACTACGATACTTCATTTACGGTCACAGACGCAGGAAATGCATGGTCAGTGAGTGAAACGTACCTTCAAGCGGATAGTACAAGTACAACCTCAGCACAAGTTACTGATGGTATAAGTGCCATTCCTCTTTTGGGGTCATATACAATCGTATCTGGAGGCGATCCTGGTTCTGTAGCTATAACACTTGATTCTGGACAAGGTCTTACAGTAAGCCTAGCTGATATGGGTGCTGGTACTACAGCCACACTACAATCAACTATTACTCTTGGCCTTGATTGATGAAATGGTGGGTATGTCTACTTGTTGTTTTAAGTCCTAATGCTTTTGCTAATACGCCAAGATTTGGTGCGAACCAAATTCAAAGCAACTCAAGGAGTGTTTCAAAAATAGATGAAGTTATTATTACTGAAAACTATAACTCAGGCTATGCGTACTCAGTTACAGGATCTAACATCAAAATCAAAGATGGCACTGTTATTTCTCCTGAAGCAACATACACAACAAGTCAGAATACAGGAAATGCAGGTGCAGTTAATTTTGAATGGATAACACCAGACCTAACAACAAAGCCTCAATTCGAGATCGTAAACGAGGCAGAAGCGTTCAGTCTGACCGAAAACTTCCTGGCTCCTGGTTTAGACGCAGTTTCAATTATAAATCGCTCACAGACAATAGAAACTACTCAAACTTCGGTCACATTGTTTCAATAGGACTTTTATTTGGTAGTCCTGTTTACGCAGAAACTACTATATCTAATCCCCAGTCGAGTACCCAATCGACAATAGTAAATCAAGGTTTTCAAAGTATAAGCGGATCTTTCCCAACTCATAGATATAGCAATGGTATTCAATGCCAAACACCTACTTTAAGCTTTAATCCGTTCATAACAAAAGGAGAATATTACAACAGTCCTAGAAGTACTATACAAAGAACAAATATATATAACCAAGCAAAAGATAGTGAAACTGGTCAGCTAATAAATCCAGGTGAAATACTTTACGTAGCAGAGCAAGAAAGATTAGATCAAATAAATCATAACTTTTCATATGGAGCAACTATAAGTCTACAAGTACCATTAGGAAAACGATTCAATGATGAGTGCTTGAAGGCAGCCCAGACTTATAGAAAATATCAAGAGTTTCTTTTACAAGCAAAAAAGCTAGAGGTTAATCTCAATCGGCTTTCTATCTGTAGCCAGCAGCTTAAGCTCGGTGTTAAGTATGTAGGAGAAGATGCTGTTAGCTGTAAAAATGTTGTATTGACTAGCGTTCCAAATCAAGTATTACCACATACTCATAAGCTTAAGGTTGATTAGGTTTTTCTTTTTTCTTTGTCAGCTTTTTAATTACATTTTTTACTAGGGGTTTTACAAGCTGGAGAATAACAGGTGTAGTCGCAGCCACACTAGCGATAACAGCAGTAGAGACAACAACGCTAGCCGTTGGTATGTATTGGTCCACAAACGGTACTTCTTCCCAGATTGCGTCACAAGAACCCTCCAATAACCCACGCTCATATTTTACCAGCCTTTCTAATCTAAGCTCATTACGCCAATCCCCTGATCTATAGGGTGCGTTTTTTGGTGGACAGGGTACTAGCTCAATTTCTTTTTCTGCTTCTTTTTGTCCTAAATTAATATTTACTCCACTTGCTTTTTGCTGAAAATTATATGTACCTTCTGTTTCTATAGTGTCCTGTGCATCATAAACAATAGGTCTAAATGTTTTAGGTTCTGGTTGAGTTTTAATTGGTTGTGTGCCACTAATTGCCTGACCATTTGGACAAGTAGCATAAGCCTTTCTGCCATGAAAAATTATAGTTGGATTTTCTGATAGTTCTATATCTCTATTAGTTAAATCACAAGCAGGGTTCTCTCCTATCAAAACAGTCTCAGGAATATAAGGTGTTTCTGGTATATTTACTTTTGGTATTTTTATCTCAGGAACTTTAATCGTGGGCATTAACAATCGTTGAAATCAGAAGCCATATTACCTCCGATCTTACCACCTTCTCTTCTTGCTTGATTTGTAGCAAAGCCACTCAAAAACCAACCTATTACTGGTACTCCTGATAATGTTGTTGATAACCCAGTTCCAGTAGCCACTGATGTACCAATTAATTCTCCAGTTGACTCACCTTTAGCCCTTTCTTTTATACAGGCTATTTGCTTTGCTGTAAGTTCACCACCATTTATAACTGCTACATCTTTTTCTCCAGCTACTTTTTGTGTTTCTTTAGTAGATAAAGCCTTACTTGCTCCTAAGAACCCTGCTGGTTTTTTACTGGTCTCCATTGAAGCAATAATCCTTGGGTCGTGCATACGATGTCTAATTCTATAACCTTGCATATCAGCTTCAATCTCATAAGTAGAATATTTACTAACAGGCAAATCAAACATAGGTAAGCGAGGTTTTGTAGCTAATAAATTTATTGCATAAAACTGAGAAGATACAAAAGCAGTACCAAGTCCTACTGCTACTCCTTTAAAAATAATATTAGTATTCATACAGAATTAGAATTTAGGTAAAGACGTTGCAGGTAAAGATGGCCCTGTCATCTCTGGTAAACCTTTATCTAATACATTTGGTAAAAGTCCAGAGACATTACTCATAACCTCTTTCATAAGTTTGGATTTAAACTGCTCAGATGTGACGTATTTATAACCGAAATACGAAGCTCCTAAAGTTGTGCTTATAAGAACGAATGATAAAATGGATAAAGCGTTAGCGATCTTTTGAAACATGATTAAATTTGCGATACTTAAAGCACTTTCATTTACAAGTGTGCTTGTGTTACTACTAATTGTAGCTCTGTCACCTTTATACGTCACTATGAGTTTAATGACAAGGCAAATGACTACCGAAACTAAGTAGCTTTTTTTCTACGATAAAACCTTGTTTTACAAGCATTTGAACAATACTTTCTTCTTTGCTCTGTTGTAGCAAACACTTTACCGCAGCATTTACACTGCTTTTCTATTATTTCGCAAAAGACTTTTTTTCGGTTTCGGCCTCTGCTCTATCTGCTAAAACAGCTTCAACACGCATAATTTGGTCACGACAATTGTTAGCAACCTGTATAGCTTCTTCTTGATTTTTTTTTAGAATTTGTATTTGTTGTTTTAATTCTTCAATCGTTTTACGAGCCATAAATATATACTGTGTTTCTTATAGTGTAACAGCAGCTTTTATTCTTAGCTAGATATATTCTGACATATCAGTGGTTGGGGTTATAAATACGGTTGCAGGTACGTTATTGCCATCACCTTCAAAATCGACATCATCTTCAAATTTTTCAATAGTGTTTACGTTCCAAAATTGCCCGTAAATTTTCCTGTATTCACTACTTTTTATAGTTAATTCTGTCGCACTAACTGGAATTACATTTTCGCCACTGTATTGACTAAAACAAGTATAAGTTTTACTTGTATCTGGATTTAGTATTTCTGCATCTGTTAATAATGTTGGATAGATTACCCATCCTGTCTCATTATTACCAGTTATTTCTTTTACAGATATCCAGTCAGTAGGATTGTTTTGCATACGAACAGAAAGTGCTTTTGCAGCATCTTGAGCTTCATTTTCTGTATTATATTTACTATTTACATAATAATATTTAGTTGACATTATGTACCTCCGTAAATTGTGCCATTGTTAGTAAGAGTGTATGTTACGCCACTATCATCTATTGCTTTACCTCCAGAACCTACAGTATTCCCATACTTTCCTACTCCACCATTTGCACCATAGCCACCGCCACCACCGCCAGCACCTCGAAAAGATGCTGATAAACCTCCAGTTGCATTTCCACCAGTGCTATTATGACTTCCACCATAACCACCTCTACTTGCAAACGTACCTCCACTTACAGTTGGTGCGGACACACTACCGAAGCTAGTTGATCTACCTCCTCCCCCGCCAGAAGCCCCACCATCTGTTGTAGAGTTGTCATTATTAGACGAGCCACCACTTCCACCATTTTCACCGCCAACGCCTCCATAAGTACGAGGACTGCTACTACCATTTGCACCGATAGCACCTCCAGCAGTTAATGTGGTTTCTTCACTACCACGACCACCTTTTCCACCGCCAGCACCACCGCCACCGCCACAACTTTCTAAAGAAATAAAACCAGAACTACCACCGCCACCGCCACCGAAGATGTAAGCACCTGAATTGTTAGTTATGGTAACTCCAGTGACACCACTGTTGATTTTAATTGCTGATCCTCCATCATTTCCAGCTTGTGACCCAGAAACCGTTGAACCACCATTACCACCACGACCCATAATGATACCTTCGTTTATAATTGTGCATGCAATATCTACAGTTAAAGCTGGATTACTTGTGTTATCTGACCATATATAAAGACCAGAAGGAATTTTTAGTGTTTGTCCAGCAGAAATAAAGTTTGATATTGTTATTTCTTGTTGTTGTGCATTACCATTAACGTTTCCAGCATTAGGTAAGATGACTTCACCTCCACCACTAGATTTTAGGTTTAGTGAGTTAGCACCACCACCTAAACCTTGCATTGATAAAGGTTTATTATAAGTCCAAAAGTTTTGTTTCATTGTTTATGATGTTTTACTTTGATTACCAATTACAGTAAATGTAGCTGATGCCGTCTTAATGATAGTGTAACCATAAATGTCAACACCACTTGAACCGCCATCTGAGGGAGCAGAACCACCTATCCAGTTTTCTGTAACCGCAGCACCATCAATTGTTAACTGTGCAGAATAACCAGCAGCAGCAGCAGTTGTGATAATAGTAACTGATATAACTTCTCCAACACTCATACTAGAATCGAGAGTAGTAGAACTGCTAACTCTAATATTAGGTGTAGATGTAGTTGTTTCTGCTGTAGTAAAAAGATGTACCATGCCATCTTCTAAATCAATATTTGTATTATCACTTAACTTGCCAGCAGTTATATTCACTCCTTCTTTTAATAAGTTTGCAAGGTCTATTCCATTATTAAAATTAACTAGACCTGTAAACGTACCACCAGCAAGCGGCATTTTAGTTGAGTCAGCTATTGTTATATCAGCAGAACCATCAAAGTTAACGCCATTAATAGCTCTTGGTGTTGTTAATGTTGCAGCAGACCCTGTTGTGTTTTGATTTAAAGTATCAACAGAAAATGTAGTACCAGTAAGTGTTAAGCCAGTACCAGCAGAATAAGTTGTGTCTGTATTTGTTGTTTGATCTACCCAGTCGAGACCACCAGATCCATCAGTTTTTAATACCTGATTAGCATTACCATCCGTATTAGGAAATGTAAGGGTATAACTTGCATTAGCAGAATGTGGTGGGGATTTAAGTTTTATACCATGGCTGTTTTGCGAGCAATTTAATTGTATATAACCATCTTGTGAACTTCCATCACCTTTTGCTTCCAAACTAGGTACAGAAGATGTAGATATTAAATTAATTTTATCTGTTGTAACAGCATCATTAGCAATAGTTAAAGAAGTAGCACCTGTCACATCACCTGTATGGGTGGCATTAGAAACCTTTGCGGTATTTGCTGCTATCTCTGTATTTATGGAATTAGCTAATTTATCTGCTGTTACTGCATCATCAGCTATCTTATCTGTGGTTACTGCATCATTAGCTATTGTTAAAGCTGTTGCTCCAGTTACATCTCCTGTATGAGTTGCGTTAGTAACTTTAGCTGTATTAGCATCTAAATTTGTTTTATCTTCATCTGTCATCACACCCCAAGCTGATGTAGTTGCAGCAGGTAGAGAAACGTTATTACCAGTAGATGAGTTAACATATAATGATGTTCCGTTAGCTGTGTAACTTAAATCTGTTGCTCCAGCACCACTGGCATCAGTGCCATTTACCCACGCAGAGCCATTGTATTTAAGTACTTGACCGTTAGAAGGGCTTGATAAGGTTACATTTGTTAAGGCATCTAGTGTGGTTGAGGTTGATGGTAAAGATGTAATATTATTTGTGCCTAAGTTATAAATATTATTTCCACAATCGTTAAACACATTTAATTCTGCATAGCATTGAATTTCTTTACTAGTAGAAGTTAAATAAACAGCAGCCCAAGCACTAGCAAATCCATAAAAATTATTACCTTGTATAAGACTGTCTACACTTGTACTAGAAACATTAGGATTATCAATTACGATTCCTGTATTTTTATAGTTTGCGTAGCTATAGATATTTGTATTATTAGCACCAGCACCTACAGATATAAAGTTATTTCCACTTATGTTAATTCTTCCGCTATCAGATAAATAAAGACATCCTCTAGATCTTGCTCCTGTAGGATTTGAATTTAAATTTGCACCAGAAACAAAAAGAGAATTAGCTATTTGTATGTCTAATGAACCACTAGTGATTACGCAATAATGACTATTTAAAGCATTAGTAGCTAGTGGTGGGTCTGATTGTTTTGTTTCACTACTAAATACACTATTAGTTATTCTTAATACTGATCCATTAACAAAAGTAGTATCAACATTTGTATCTATGGTATCAATGTAAATACCAGTAGTCATTTGTTGAAATAAACAATTATTTATATAAAGACTAAAAGCATAAGGCCCATTGTATATACCATATAAACCATATAAAAAAGTACAGGTATCAAAATAATAATTTCCTAATTTTTTTGTATTATCAGTAGAAGTAATAAATACAGAAATTCCAGACTGACCATTTACAGTTCCGGCTGTTCTACCAAAAACGTTATTTATAGGTGTCGTTCCTTCTGGATCAAATTCACCATAAAAAGAACAATTTTTAAAAGATACTTCATGTAAATCATTTATTTTTACTGCTGCACTAAAAAACGATTCAAACAAAGCACTATTGGCAGTGTTTGTCCAAGGTACAAATTGACAATTTTCTATTACACATAACTGTGTATGCTGTCCTGTTATATTACTACCTTTTAAATTGATACCTGTTGCTAATACGCTTTGTGTTTGATTGGCATAAGCAAATTCAATATTTTTTATACTAAATCTTGGCGCACCTGTTGAATAACCAGAGGCATAATGATTAGATGTTATGGTTACATCTAAAAAATTATCAGCACTTAAATTTAAATATCTAATATTTGTAATACCATAATGATCAACACCTGTATTATCTGGTTGATGTAATTGAAAGATTACATTAGATCCTTGTGCAGCAGTTGGTATATCTATAAAATATTGCGTAACTGTTTGCGACATTAAAGTCTTATCTTGAATTGGTATTATTTGTCCAATTAAATTAAAATTTGCACCATTATCTGTGCTGTAACGTAATTCTAGGTATTCTCCATCTGCGGCAGGAGTACTAACATCTGGATACTCACCACCATTATTGTCTGTACCAACAATTGCATCTATTTCTATTCTTGTTACTTTTCCATTGCCACCTAAATTACTAGCATCTATAGGTGCAAAAGCAATTGATCTTTCAGATCCTGATGAAGAACTACCAGAACCAGCTTCTGAAAACAAAATATAATTTTGTCCTGTATTAAATCCACCACTATTTCCACTAGCACTAGAATTTGAGGCTTGAATTGATACGTTGCCTACTACACTAGAAAAATCAACATCAGTACTAGTATTAATAGCTCCTGTATTTTTATTTGCAATCGCAATTGTAGATAAAGTTGTTAATGTAGGTATGCATTTAAAAATTACATTACCATTACCTTTAATATGTAATTGTTCAAATTGCGCGTCTATTGTTGCAAGTAAATTTTGTGTAAGAACATAAACACCAGCGTTTAACTGTAATTCTTTACCACTATTAGTAATACAAAAATTTATAGCGTTTTGTAATGATAAGGTGTCATCAGTAACACCATCACCTTTAGCACCAAAATCAGCAACATTAACTATATCAGCTAGTTTGTCTGTAAGAGTTCTTTCTACAGCACCAGTAACAGAACCAGAATCTACTGTATTGTTAACAGAAACTTTTAATGAATTAGAAATAGATGAAAGTTGTTCATTAGTAAAATCTGTTACTTCTTGCAGACCGAATAATAGTTGTTCAGTATTAGTATCTAAATCTGTTTCTGTCAAAACACTACCATCAACAAAATCTACCTTTTTAGAACTTATATCTGTATCTCTTTGAAACTTAATAGCAACACCATTAGCAGGTTCATTACCACTGGTAAATGTTATCTGTGTACCACTGGTAAATGTATAGTGGGTGGTTATGGTTTTTAGTACACCACCGACAGTAACATCTACTTCTGATTCTGATAGATAGGAGAAAGAGATACTAAAAGGACCGGCAGAACCGTTACCAGTGTGGTTTGTAAAAGATGCAGCAGTGTTAGTAGCCATGATTAGTCAGAAGATAGTGATTGAAGGTCTTTTCGGTACTTGAGTTGAGTGTCACGTTTTTTTTGTTTCTGTTCTCCTATTCTACCTGTTCCCGAATTTCTTATCCACTCATTTTCTCCTTCCTCAATGTAATAGTTGTTTATATCTCTTAACTTATCGTATATCTTGTCTACTGCGATTGGTGAATCTTCAACACCATTTTGTTCAACTATTGCAATATTATTTTTGTAATGTTTACTCTTAAGATATAACTTCAAAGCATCATTAAGATTATTGTTGCCATATTCTTGTGATGCTGGAATATGGTTATTTACAACCTTTCTTAATTCAGCATATTCATTTGATGATAATCTATATGGTTCTATTTGACTGTTAGTAGCACTACCAGTAATAACATCAGATGGTTCTCTTAAAGGTTTTGCAATTTTAGCTAAAGCACTAAATATAGGATGGTTTTTACTTTGACTTTTTCTAACAAAGTTAAATAAATCTGGCCCTGCTTTTTCGGGATATAAGATTGGTTCATTAGTTATGTGTTCTCTCATGTAAGGACGACCAGCACCATAACCAGGTATAGTTTCCGAAAGTTGATTTAGATATTTTCTAAGTTCACTTGCTCCAGCAATCTCATTTGGTCCTGATACATCCATACCAAAAGCTTTGTCTCCTTTTCTTACTTTTAAATCACGTTTTTGTCTAAACTGTTCACCTTTATCTTGACCAATCATATCCAAGAGATCACCAGGTAATCGTTTAGCGTATCTTACAAAGTTGGCATAAGGTGTTCTAGCTGCTAACTGTCTAGCAAAAAAATCTTCTCTTCTTTTTTCATCATAGATGGCACGACTAGCTTCATAAACTTGTCTTGTATAACTTCTATCAATAAGGTTTCTACTAAAAGCTCCTTGCCAATTAACCATAAATTCATCATATTCATCATTAGTTAAAAAACCACTTACATTAACAAAATCAACCATCAGACCTATCCACGTTGATAAAGGATCTATTCTTTCATAAGATTGATATTTATATACTGGCTTACCATCTTCTCCAATAATTGCATTGCCATTTTCATCTTTTTGCAAACTACCAATGCTGTATGCTTGCCATCCGTTTTTCCTCATATTGCCATATACTGCCCTACCTTCTTTTGTACTCCAATCAGGACCACCACCTGTCAAAATTGTTGGAGGGTAGTAGTTAGGATCATCTTTTCTAAAAGCATTTACAGCGACTAAGGGAACAATCATTGCTCCTAAAGCACTACCAAGTCTTAATTGTCCTCTGGCTTGGTTTCTTACTATTGGATCAACACTGTTAAGATCATTTTTTAATTCACCTAAAAGATAATTTAAAGCAGGGGTTCTTCTTAATTGTCTTTTTAAAATATTTGTAGGAGTTCTAACAAAAGCCATCAAAGCTCTTACTAAAGGAACTTCATTAGCTGTTTCATTAATTTTTTTTGCTGCTGTACCAAAACCACTATATCCATCAGTTCTTATGTCTTCGGTAAAAGTACTACGTCTTGCAAATTCTTGTGATCGTTTTAATATTCTTGCTGTTATAGGATCTTTAATACCTTTACCACTGTTAGAAGCATAATATTCAATAATTCCATCTATATGCCCTTTAACAAAGTCACTTAACTCTTGACCTTTTAAACCTTTTTGTATGCCTTCTATATGACCTTGATAGTGAATAGACCCAATAAGATTAGGTGCTTGTATCAAAGCATCAGTAGCAGTCATAAGTTGACTAGGAAATCTAATAACTTTTCCTGTTGTATTAATACCCTTACCAATAAAACCTGGATCATCAGAAGAAATTATAAACCTTTCTCCGTAATCAGCTTTTATTGCACCCCTATTAACAAAATTGTCACTTGTTTTAAATGATTGATCAAATGCTTTTAAAGAAAAATTAAAATTAGAATGAAGACCTATTAGATGTTTGATAGCTGCATTAAATTCTGTTTTACTACCTGCACCTAAAGCAAGTTCAAAAGCTCCTGTATAAGTTTCTAACAGACCTGATAGAAAGTTTACTTCGTTAGTTGTTGGAGCAGAAAGCAAAGCGTTTATGCCAATCTCATTAAAGACTCTTACACCTTTGTTGAATTGAGTTAATGTTCTACCAAGTAAACCTGTTCTATATAAAGCAGATAATTTTTCTACACTACCCTGTGATCTTTTAATTGTATTAGTAAGTTTATTTAATGTTGTATAGTCACCTGTTTGTTGTGCTTCTTCAAAAGCTTCTGTAAGTTTTGCTTTTAAATCTTGTAACTGCAAACTTTGTTCTGATGATTTGATACTTATATCAGACTGTCCTGTTCTATTTAGTTTATATTTTTCAGCAGCAGTCATTTTTGCAAACTCTTCATAAGGAACTCCCTGTGTAGGTATTTGCATTGATCTCAGACCTCTACCTTGTTCAGTTCTTAAAGGCAATCCAAGACGTAACCATTCATCTATTTCACCAACAGAAGTAATTAAATCATTAATGTCTGTCTGTATTGCAGCAGGGTCTTTTGTAACATTAATTGAGTTGATAAGTCTTTGATTTATATCTGCTGTGTTTTGCGTAGCTAGTGTTACAGCTTCAGCTAGTGCATAATTAAGTTCATCAGTAGGAACAAGACCATATATCTTTGCATACATCTTTGCGTGTTCTTTTAATTTATTTGTATCAGCCAACATTGCAATACCACCATCAATAGTATCTTCAGTTGTTTTTACATTAGAAAATGCACCTTCATCTTTTAGTTGAGCAATTCGTTTAGATATTAAATCAAATTGTTTGCTTGTATTGGAAACTTGCTCTGGGTTTACTTGGTTTGGAGTAATAGTTTCATCACCTAAATCTTGGTCTTTTTTCTTTGCTTTTCTTATGATGTTTGGTAATGTTTTCTTATCTTTTAAAGCCTTAATACGATCTTGTTCTGCTTTGAGAGTTCCTGATAACTGCTCAGTTTTTATATTGCTATTAGCGTTGTCAACTTCAACATTAAGTTTTTCAAGTTTCTTTATTTCATTAGGTGTAATAAGTTGATTAATTTCTTCTGCTGTTTTGCCAGAATATTTTTTAATAAAGCTATTAGAAAGCTTACCAATACCATCTATTGATCCTTTAAATCCAGTACCAAAAACTGCACCAAAAGCACCATAATCTCTTAGTTCTTTTGGTGTTAATACTCTTTGTTCATTAATAGCTGTCTGTATTTGCTGATCACCTATTGCTGTAACACTACCTTGAATACCTGCACCAACAACCCCTTTAACACCTTTACCTGTAGATCCAAAAGGTATCATTTGTATAAGACCTGCTGCTATTGCTTCCCCATAGTCAACATTTTCATTACCTCTAGTTTTTTGGGCAGCTATATTTGTACCAAATCCTGATCCAAAATTTAAAACACCATAAGCACCAATACCAAAAGGACCACCTAGTAATAAAGGTGCTGTTGCATAGTCAGTAGCAATCCCTCCACCTATCTCAAGCCCTATACCTGCTGCTTGTTTTAAAGCTGCATTATTTACATCATTTTCATTACCTTCATCTACAAAAGAAACAGGACTATCATCCATATAAAATCTATTAATAGATTCTTCTTTGTTAATTGTTTGATTCCAATCAAAAAGACTTTCAGTAGGTGTTGACATGATTAATTAGTTTTTTGGTAAGAATTTCTTGTATTTACCGTCATTAAAAGTAGCCCAATCGGTAAACTTACCACCTCTTCTATCGTAAAGTATCTTAGCTGCCTTAGCATTAGTCAACGGATTATAAAGTTCTTCATTTGATTTTATACCGAATTGTGGTCTGCGTTCTTTTCCTACCATATAACCAGGAGTATCTTGCATATCAATTTGCCATAGACCTAATGAAAACTCATTTTCTTTATTTGGATCTAAACCAGACTGAACAGTATCTATAGCTGCTCTACCAGTAGATTCTGCTAAAGCTATAGCAGCAGCAGTTTTAGCATCTTCTGGTGGGAATCCTACTTCTAATGCAAGTCTATAAAGCGAATTAAAAGTAAAAGGTTGTGTAATATCTATTTCGTCAAGGACACTAGGCATTTCACCTGCCATTGCTGGTGGTCCTGATAATGTGTTTATAAATGAATTGACCACTTCTGAGCTAACTTCACCTGCGTTTTCTCTAATGTTATTGAGTTGAGTTACAAGATTAGTTTTCTGCTCTTCATTAATACTGGTTTGACCTCTAATTCCGTCTATTAATAATTTCAAAAAACCATCTTCACTTTGTTTTTTATCTGTTTGAGTTTCAGTCTGCACTTGTGTTGTTTCTCCTTCTTCTGGCGTTATATTAAAAGAACCTTGCGGTACTGTATTTTTTGTAAATCTTTCTACTTGATCTTCATCATAAATTTGTGTTGCGCTTTCCATGCTTAATCCATAGTCCTCAGAAAGTTTTTGGATTGCATCATCTCTTAGTTTGTCTTCTATTCTTTTAGTTTTTTCTTCTGTTGTGTCGAATGTTCCTGAGTCTTTGTATTCACCAGTTTTTATTGCATTTATATTGCTAACGTAATCTGACTGTATTTCTCTAAATGTATCTTCTCTTTCTTTTGTAGTTAAACCAGGTTCATTAATAACTTCATCAATAATACGTCTATCAATTCTTCCCTTTAAATCAACATAAGGTTCAATAAAGTCTTTTTTTTCAAAAGTATTTAAGTCTAAACCACTATTACCTAACAATTGTTTTGCATCAGTGTGCATACGTTGGATTCTTGTATCGTATTTACCTATCGTATTTCCAGTATTAGTTTTAGCTACGTTAAAAGAGTAAGTGTAATTTTTTCTGTCTTCTTCCGTAAATGTTGCTCCTATTGATGCTTTTATTGCAGCAAGATCATTGAACTTTGTAACAGGATCATTTGCGTAATAACCTGTTGCTACCTTGTAATTAAAATCATCAAACAAATCATCTCTATTGCCAGAATAGACCTCAATTTGATCAAAGATAAATTCTCTTCTATCAGGATTTGCTTTTAATAAATCATTTAACGCATCATTATTGGTAGCAAATTGTTCTACAAATCTTTCAATATTAGATTCTTCAGCAGCTTGTACTTGTTCTCTTTCTAACTTTTTAAGTTTTTCGTGTGAATCTGCAAGCTTTGTTTTAAATTTTAAAATATCCTCACCAAAAGATTCACTTAACTCACGTTGTTTATAAGTACCATCTTTCTGTAATTGTTCAGGTCCAGTTTTTAACTTACCTATCATCTTTAAATATTTATTTGCAGCGTTATAACCATTACCTCCTGATGATTGTTCAATATCAAAAATTCTTGATGCTTGGTTTTTTGCTATTTTTAACAGTTCTGTAGGTGTAACTTTACTGGCAAGACCTAAATCAACACTAGCTTCTATCATGCTTTGTATATTTGCTAACGCTTGTTCTTGATTACCTTGATCGTATTCTCTCCAGTTACTAAACATTAGTCCTTGTAACTTGTTTGTATATCTTTCTAATTTGTATTTATTATTTTCTTCTAGATGTTCTGCTGTAATTTCTTGTATTGCTTTTTGTTGATAAGGATAAAATTCTTTTGCTAAATGTTTATTACTTAATCCCTGTGTTTTTTCAGTAGTAAGAGATGCTGCATCTTGTATAAACTCTTGATATTGAGGACTATCTATTGCAAAATGATTTATTGGTTTTGTTACTTCGTTCCCATTACGATCTGTAAAAGTAAAACTTTTATTGTTATATAAATTAAGTAAATCAGGTTTTAAATTTAATCCAACATTTTGTGCTTGCCTTTTATCAAATTCATCTTGTGTAAAAATACTTCCACCAATTAATTGATTAGCAGCTTCATCACCATATTTATCTCTATGTTCTTTTGTTATTTGTTTAAAACCTTTTTTAGCAATCTCCATAGTTATATCAGCACGTTCATCTTCAATCGCACTTTCTATTCTTGTTCCTATAAACTTTTGCAAAGCAGGGTTTATTGTTGCTAATGCACTATAAAGTTCTTCTGCACCAGTTTTAGGTTGAACACTGGGAGGTCGTACAAAAGTATCTACAGGTCTTGCAGAGGATTGAAAAGCTGTACTTTGAAAACTTGAGGTCATGTTAGTTGTGCGTAAGTGCTAAGTCCTTGTGTTGCTGTATTAAGAATAACTGAAGCCAGTGAAGGGATCTGGTTATAGGCTTGATTGATATTACTTGTTAGTTGATTACGTCTATCATCTCTCTGTGCTGTCAATCCATCTACATTCCTACCATACTGTCTGCTTGCTGATTCAAGTGCCTGGTTTATAGATTCTCTAAAGTTTGCTGTCTGTCGTTCTTGATCTGCTAATAACAAATCAACAGTAAGACCTGATCTACCTGATGCTTTTATAGCTCCTTTTGCCTGTAATCCTCTTATGGTTGCTGCTTGTTTTTCTTGTGCTTGTGATGCCCTAGTTTCTTTTAACTGTGCTGCTAACCCTTCTTGTTGTGCAGCAAAAGCTTGTTCTGCTGATCTGTTAGCTATTAAAGAAGATTGATATGTCTGGTCTGCTGCTGCCTGTGCAGCAGATCTTTGTGCAAGACCACTAACTAAGTTAAGACCAAGAGATGCTGCAAATAGTGGACCTGCACTTCCTAATGCTGCTATTCCTGGTATTGCTGCAACACACATCTATGCGATCCTCAGAAATTCGTAGAATGGTTTACCTTGCATACCGTAATGTTCGTGATATTGAATAAAAGTAAACCCAAGAGCTTTCAACCACTTGATAGCAGAATCATTCTCTGCATATACAAAATTATATAGGATTTTGTAATTTTTCAACAGGTTATCTACCCATTTCCGACCTTTTCTTATTAGTTGTATCTTATATTTTTTATTACTAAACAGTTCATCAGTTGCAACCATCCATATAACACCACCTTGTACTACACCACAAAGACCTATAGGTTGATCATTATCATCAGCTATAGCCATGTTTATATTGCTGCACATATAAGACAGTTGAAGGGCTTGTCGTGGTTCTTGTCCTGATTGGTAAAAGGCTTCTAGCTTATCCATCTCTCTCATGTTTTTTGCAACATATTTAAGATCTTCTAAATTTGCTTTTCTTAAATGACCCATTAGACTCTTCTACTCCTCATATGGAACATAGCTTCATATTCTGCACTAGCCAATGTTGTTGGTAAAAATGTGTTGTTCTTTACATCAATATTAACTCTATCTGCCCTGCTCATCACAGGCACTTTAAATGATCCAGACTCTAAGTTTACAGATCCAATAGTGCTACTAGCTGAACCTAGTAATACACCACTAAAATTATGAGTAGAAGTATCTCTATGATCTGGTGTAACTTCTACTTTAAAAAATCCAGTATCTTCAAACTTGATATAGAAGTGATGCAGTTGTAAACGACCACTTATAATCTCACCAGAATTTCTCCCACCTTGACCTTCTGTTAATCGTTGCTGGCTAAATCTATAGTGCATTTCATATGGTTCACCAATAATAAATTTACTATTTGTATAATCTCCTGTAGCTGTAATTGTAGATGTTGAACCATTAGTTGTGTTAGTCGTTGATATGATTTGTCCTGGCTTTAATGTAGTTGTTGTTCCTTGTTCATTAACAAACGTACTTGTTTCACTACTACTAAGAAATCTACCTACAACATTCATACTTGCTCTTAATCTATAAGGAACAGTAAAAGTAGAAGTATTAGTAGAAGAGCTAAAACTTACAGATACACCTGTAGTGGCTTCTGTGACCTTATGATCTAAACGATATTCAAAAGTAGCATTAGTTTCAGTAAAATTATTCTCAAAAGGGATTTTTTCTAATGTTGTACCGTTTGCTTCTTCTATTACTAAAAACAAATCACTGCCAATAAAATCAACATTCTTAATAGATCTATTCTCATTAATAGTAAAAGTAGACCAACTGTTTAATATCTTCTGATACTGCTGACCATATAACCATCTGTTGATGTATAGCTTATTAGGATTATCTGTACCTAAACAAACTAAAACATCTGCACTTGTAGAAACTGCAAATTTAAAAATATTACTTGGTATTAGTTTTGGTACATGAACAGTGATATTACTAGATTCTTTTATAACAAGATCTCTTTGATATACATATTCTCTTACATTTGCAAAAGACCCTCTTTTAGACAAATAATAAATACTGCTACCAGCACCTATAGGTTGAGCATCATCATCAGATTCAAATTCAGTTACGACTACTACGTTGGCTGTTTTGGGTGTTAAGTTATCTGTTGATGAAGTAAGAACAAATTGTGTTTGATCAGAAAATAGTATCAGTTCCTGTTCTACTGTTACAGCACTTCTAAGAATAGCTACTTTGGTATGTGAAGCTGCTACATCTATAGGTTCACTATCAATTACAGATAAGACTGTTTCTGGAAAGAAGTTAAAAAACTCTGCTGCTCTTGATAAGACAACATTATCATCAGCTAAAAAACCAAGCCTGTTTCTAAAGAAGAAGACGTTATTAATTTTACTGCCAATAAAAGAAGGGCTAGGTGCTGACTCTAAATCACCAACAGTCCTTTCTCCCCATTTAGGTAAGGTATAAGTTACTCCTGATAAGGTGTAAGTATCACCATCAACCCTTGCAAATCTAAAATTACCATCTGCTTGTCTTACTAATACATGGGGCATAGTGTCGTAATTAAATTTAAATTCTATTCCTGGTTTTACACATTCCTCCCACTGTCCTTCTTCAAAAGCATTACCGTTATTAGTTACAAACTTAACGTAATAATTATCAAAATCAGTAGTCTCATCTCCTTTTACTTCTACGATATAACCATTAGGTGACACTGTTGGAAGGTCAGTAAATCTCTGAATAGTGTCTTTTACTACTGTCATGTGGGTATTACCCTGAGTGTCATTACCATCAATAGAAAAGTTACTGCCATCATTCTTTTTTATATGAATAACAGGACCATTACGAGCAATAGTAAAACCTGTAAGACCTGAGTTAAGTCCTGATACTAAATCAGTAGCAACTTGTGTAGTGCTAAGTGTAGAGTCTGATGAAGTGTCATCAGTAACAGTAACTCCATCTACAGTTATTGAATATGTAGTCTTGTCTGAGACTTGATTAATAAATACAACTGCTTGAGTAATGTTTGAAGAAGCTTCACTTAAAGTGTTGTCCATAGCTGCTGTAATACTTGTATTAACAACAAAGGTATAGTCAGCAACACTTACAGTTTTTATTACACTTCTAGGATCAGAAGTATTTAAATATGTTGTTCCGTCAGGTTTAGTTACTGTCTTTTCTGTACCGTCAATATCATAAACTTTGACATTACCATTACTAAATACTGCCACATACCTTTCATTAACATCTCTATTAATAGTTTGTATATGAACATTACCTAAAGTAGAAGAGCTTAGATTAGTTATATATTGCAATCCAGAACGCTTTACAAGACCCAATACAGGGTTGCTGTCAGCATTGTCTTGTATATCAGCATGATCAGCCTGTTTAGTGGCATCAGCAGCTTGTGAGATACCTCTTAATAAAGTTGGTATTGCTCTGGATATAACTGCCATAGTTATCTAATTAATGCGTTTGCTGGTGAGTAAGTATCAAAGACACTTGTTAATGAAGGATCTCCTCTAAGAAGATTATGATCACCATTAGCCAAGTCTGTTTCCATCAGTATAGCCCTAGCTCTGATTTCATCCTGTTGTGTATAAGTTCTTAATCCATCATCACTAACTAATCTATCAACAAAGATACGGGCAGCTTTGATTGTTATATATCTTCTTGCAGGTTCTGGTATCTCATCAAAAGTTCTGAAATAAACGACTGTACAGATAAGATCTTCATCAAACTCATACTTGTTATTTAACCTGTCATATAGCTTTAAACCACGTTGTATTGCATCAATCGTAGGGTGTTGATGAATATTAGGATCAACTCTTAAAACATCTGTAGAGAGAGCTACATGATCAGATCCATCTTTAGTAAGAGTGACATCTATTTCAGTATTAAAAGACCAACCTTCAGATTGGACTTCTTTATTGACCTCTGTAAGAGTGCTTTGTGCAAGTTTAACATCAACAGGAAGAGTACCTGTTAAGGAGTTTACTGGGGCTTCTCCTATAGCAGCCAACATTATGTTGATGCTTTCTAGTTCAGTGGTTGCAGCTACAGTCATGGTTTAGTACTTTTTTATTTTAAGTGAGTCTCTACCACCCATTTTTTTCTTCTTCTTTTTTTTAGTGCTGTGATACATGATGTTCTCCAAATAGTAGGAAAAGAGTACCCATTGCTGAGTACCCTTTTATGTGAATTAAGAAGCAGATAACTTGATTGCTGCTGCACACTCTGGACGGAGGATTCCATGCCCAAGTGCGTACTTTGCGACCATCAATGTACCTTGATACATAATACCGTAGTCCTGGCCTGAGATCTCAGTTGTCATGTCCATTAGTTTCACAGTACCAACTGCTGACTTGTGGAAGACTAGACCAATAGTTTTACTATCGTCACCAGCGTAGCTGTTGTTTGTACCAGTAACTTCAGAACTTACGTTTGACTGAGGTACGTTGTTACTCATCATTACAGGAATACCTGCAATCATTTGTACACGACCAGAAGCAAAAGATCCGTTGCCACCTGGGTTGAAATCAACATCAACTGTTCTTGTAGCTGATTCAGCTAACTTGTAATACTCAGCAGGTGGTAAAACACAGAAACGATCTGTAGGAGGGATGTCTCTCTCGTCAAATGTTTGTGCAATATCATAGATAGCTGCTGCTAACTCATCACCAGTTACGTTTGCTGAAGCTGTATTACCAGAAGCAAGTTCTAAAGTAAGTCCACCAGCAGGGCCAGTAATTGTTGAAGATGCTCTTGAAGCATTAGCAATTACCTTGGCTACGTTTTCATCATAAGTTTTAGCTAAAGCCTTACCTAATTCATCAGCGTAAGTAGCCCTTACATCGTAATGGTTCTTAAGCTCATCTAGGTTCGACACAAATGCCTGTGAAATAAGTAGATCATCAATAGAGATAACTCTTTCACCTGCTCTGATTTGGTTAGCACCGACTAATGGATTACCTGGTGTGTGATATGCAGCAGTTGCTGTTCCTGTTACTGGAAACTGTGCTGATTTACCTGAGGTTATGGTACGAACAGAGTGTAATGCTTCATTGAAGATGTTGTTACGAGCAAAACTCGTAAGAACCTCGCCTGAAAAAATTTTAAGAAACAGAGCGTCAAAGTCTGTTCCACTATTGTTCACCAGACCCAGGCGTGAAACTGTGGCGTTAGCCATAATTTAAACTCCTTTGGATTGATTAATAATTTAAGAAACTAACTTCACTACTGTCTGTTCTCTCCAGTGGTATCTGACGCATCAGGCACTTTTGATATTAAGATTTTCGTTTTGTTAAGTTTATACTGAACCGCAATTCCACTTGCGTAAGGCAAGAGCTTTGCGTGTCAACTTACCATCTTTCTTCATTGGTCCTTTTACTTTAGACATTCTTGCACAGAAGGATTTTCTTCTGGCTTTTTGTCTAAGTGAAAGACCTGTCCTTTTAGTAACAGGGGCTTGCAAGTTTCCACCTGTTGCTCGGTTATATTTCCTACGACCAGAAGCAGTAAGACCCCCTGTGGGATCTTTGTCTTTTTTGGTAAGAGATACTCCCTTCGACATAAAGGAAAGATAAGTAGTTATTTAAAATGTAACACGTTTATGCAATCTTTAAACTCTTTCGTCCTTTTCTCCTTTTATGATTGTAAGAAATTCTTTTACTGCTGGTTTTCTCTGCTTTAAATCTAGCTTTTTCTTTACTACTCATTTCACCTGTTGTCTTTGGTGTTTTACTACTAACTCTTTTACTAGGTCTGCAAGCAGGGTAGCCACGTTGATCACCCTTCTGTCTTCCACAGGGTTTACCTGTTTTAACATCTACCCACTTTTCTTTGAACCATCTTGTAAGACTCATTTGCCTACTTCTTTTTGTGCAGCAGTATGTGCAGATTTAAATGATGTACCTTCACGCATAAGCTTTTTCATCATGTCCATGTGTTTTTTGGAATGATGTTCTGAATGTTTCTTCAGAGTTCTCATTTGACTAAGACTAAGCTTTGCCATTTTTCTTTTTGTTCTTTAGCTTACGAACTAATAAAAAATCTTCTTTGGTAAGTTTACCATCACCAGTTTTGTCAAGACTCTTCTTTTGTTTGTCTGATAGTTTTTTCATAATTAAGTTTTGCGATAACCTCCACCACGTTTCTTGTAAGTTCTTACAAGCCACGCATTAGCATAAGC
>Ga0315330_10000159_pt1 | contig 36368 bp, 35 predicted proteins | sample M140m34915metaG_FD_203453 | JGI IMG/M metagenome (GOLD analysis project Ga0315330, IMG submission 203453) | Ammonia-oxidizing marine archaeal communities from Monterey Bay, California, United States - M1 40m 34915 | ecosystem: Environmental > Aquatic > Marine > Intertidal zone | place: USA...
ATCTGATTGAACGTTGCGGCTGAAATTATATCCCCTTCTTTAAACTCTTCTCCCCACACATAATCATCGGCTTTAGAAATAGAAATTGTTAAAAAAAGTGTGAGTAAGAACAGAAAGAGAGAGTTTTTCATATCAATTTCCTATTGAAATGTACTTTGACCGAACTTACCAGTCCCAAACTTTTGTAATGCAGTTTGTTGAGCTTGATTGGCGGCATCTTGAAGAGCTGCGGCAGCAGCTAATGCGCTAGCTTGTTCTTCAGCGGCTTTTGCGGCAGCGGCAGCGGCGGCTTCTTCAGCAGCAGCGGCAGCGGCGGCAGTTGCAGCCTCTTCAGCTTGTTTAGTGGCAGCATCCGTCACAGCTGTCTCGACAGCATCAGAGCCTCCACCACCACACGCAGATAAAGAAAGAAAAATAAGCAGTGGAATTATTTTATGCATACCAATAAACCTATAGCAGTAACTAAAAGTTTTCAAACATATTTTGTTAGCTATTGATTTAATGGTGGCCAGGGGCAGAATCGAACTGCCGACACGCGGATTTTCAGTCCGCTGCTCTACCAACTGAGCTACCTGGCCAAGACGTTGTATTCTACATCTCGTAACGAGAAATCACAAAATTAACTATCATTATTTTATATATTTTTTTGACTCTTTGTTGTATTGATTGCTATGTTAAAAAAAAGAATTAATTTAGGGGAATTATTCTAATGGCTCATACACACAAATTAATAGAGAGAATATGCTCAATAAGAGCTAAAAATCATCTTACAACAAGGAAAATGGGAGCACTCCTCGGAGTCTCTGCAACCACCATCGTAAAATGGGAAACAGGACAAACTCATCCAAAAAGATCTAATATTTTAAAAATTTGTAAAGTTTTTCATTGTTCGCCTAGCTGGCTTGTCTACGGTTTAAGCGACGGCAATGAAGTTTCTGATATTACTAACCTATGGAATCAATTGGGCTCAAAAGATCAAACTCTCTTATTATCTCTAGCGTCCTCTTTAATAGAAAAAAATACCAAAAAAATCAAAATCACATCAGAAAATCATCATCAAGTTGGCATAAATGACTGATAACGTAATTAGTTTTATTCAAAATGATCCTGATGACTGTATGCATCAAATGGCATTTAATTATATTGATGAGATAATGTTTGAGTTTTTTTCCATACCAGATGATGAAAAATGTCAGAAAGATCATAAGCGTAGAAGAGTATTTTATCATCAAAGTGTTTATGACCACCTTAATAGAACCAATCAATCTTTAGCTAATTTTCATGAAAACTTATATCGAGAAGATCTAGGTGAAGTGATTCAATTTTGGCTGAAAACAAGAAAATGCTATGACAAAGAGAAAAGGTTCCCAGCGGGCAATATTATAAATTGGTTTGTCTTTGCAGAACCAAATGCAATGATGCTCTATCTAATATATGGTGAATTTGCCTATCTATCCATCGCACCTCCTAAAATAATTTCAGCATTACAGCAATATGCAAAAGCATGTCAGCGATTTATTGATTGTAGAAACAATAAAATAATAGTTCATTTTAATTACTCAGAAGACGGTGAGAAGCCGAAATACAAAATTGAGAAAAGGCGTATAGAGCTTCTGGGTCTTCTCAATCCACAAAGCAATAGTTCATTATGCGATGTAGATAGTAGTATTGATAAAGACATTTCCCTTAAAAACGTAATAAAAAAATAGAACTCCAGAATCTTGTAGATCAAAAACAGTACATAAAATTTGAAATTAATGTTAACTTAATGTTAACAAAATAAATAATTTATAAACAAGAAAAGGAGCATCAATGCAAAAAATAAAAAATATAACAATTGCATTTTTCACATCATTAATTTTTTTTAGTCCATTAAAAGCTGCGGATATGCCTGTGTCAATAAGCGCAGAATATTTCGGTTGTAAGTTTGATGAAAATAAAGACTTTGGCGATCTTAATCGTTTTGTTAACAAATGGAATAAATGGATGGATGAAGGTAACTGGAATAATTATACCGGAAATATATTAACACCCTTATACAAATCACCGAATGATGAAATAGACTTTCTATGGGTGGGAAATACTAAAACAATTACAGAAATGGCCTTAGGTCAATCTGCATATAGAAAATCAAATCTTGCATCAGCTTTCCCTGCTAAATCCTGCCTATACTCTATGAGAGCAAGGCAGCTTGTTGTTCAGGATATTAACGAAGATGAAACATGGAATGGGGATGAATTTGTAGTAGCTTATCACTACTGTAGTTTAAAAGAAGGCAAATCAATTGATGATGCTTTTAATGCACAAAAATCCAGACTTGAAATATGGAGAGCATTAGGTGATTCGAGAGGGGCAAGAATTGTTCTGCCATCACATGGCTCAGGACCCTTAATGGGAGATACAGATTTTGTTTTACTAATGTCACATGCCAGCCTTGAAAAATGGGGTAATAATCTGGATAACTTTTATGGGCGTGAACTTGATAACCCAACTGCTGAAGTGTTCAGTTGCAAAAATCCTGTGCTCTATACAGGTCAAACAATCAGGGAACAAATCTAATCTTTTATATTTAAATAAGGAAAAACTATGAAAAAATTAAAAAATATTCGCTTCTATCACCTAATCGTTATGCTTAGCTTATTTATCACATCAGGAGCTAGTGCCGATGATATGTCAGATGTTCAAAACTTGATTAATAAGTATGTTGGCTCTCAAACATTGGAGAATATGAAGACCCAAGCAGAATTAATGGCAAATGACCGTACTTACATAGTAAATGGCACAAGATATTCAAATAATGAAATATCTATGGCTTTGCAAACAGCTAATAATGCAGTTATTAGAAAAGCATCGCCTGGAATAAAAAGAATTTCAACTGCTGAAGATGTTCATATGCGTTTAAATGGAGATACTGCAATTGTAAGTTTTTATTTAATAATGAATGACATCAATAATGCAGCCAATGTAAAAGCCGGACAAGCTGCCATGACCACAAATTATGCAACAGTCTCAATGGCACTTTTTAAAATCGATGGTGATTGGAAAATAGTTCACACTCATTTCTCGCCAACAAAATAATAATTCAAAGAAGGAGCATAAGGTGATTAAAAAATTAAAGAATCGAAATTTATATAAGCTTATCGCTGTAATAGGTTTATTTGTCATTTCATCAATATCACATGCTGATGATATGGATGATGTTAAAGCTTTATTAGATGCTTATATCGAAACTGAATCCGATCTCAGTGCACAAGCTCAGTTAATGAGTGCAGATAGGATTTTTATAGTGGGTTCCCCCGCAATGCGAATGACCGATAATGCCACTAATATGATGGGACAATCACATGTTGATAAGCGTAATCAACAACTTGATTCAAAAGGTATTTATTATGCAACCAGAGAAGATCAGATTGTTCGTGTTTATGGTGATGCCGCTGTTGCTAGTTTTCGTCGTAATTTAAATTGGCGACCTAGTGCACAGGGCGTAAGAAATGGACAAAGCGATAGCACAAATCGTCAACTAGTTACCGTTGTGATGGCTAAAGTTGATGGTGATTGGAAAATAGTTCACACTCATATTTCTCCCGCATAATCAGTCCAATACGCTAAATAATGGTAGCTAAGCTCTAAGTTAGCTACCATTATTAATCTGTTAAGATTAATACAGGAAAATAATATGAAATATTCAATCAGTGTAATGCTTTCACTCAGTCTGATTTTAAGCTCCATATCCACAACCATTGCTTCAACACTTCCCCAGCCTATCAGAGCAGAGTATTTTGCTTGTAAATTTGATAATGGCAAAGGCTTTGATGATCTGAATAAATGGGTCGATGAGTGGAATAAATGGATGGATGACAATAAGCTTAGTGGCTATCAAGGAAATATTTTGACCCCACTTTATAGGTCGCCAAATGATCATCATGATTTTGTTTTGGTAGGGATTACCGATAATGCAGAAACTATGTTGAATGAAAAATCGGAATACTTCAAATCGGGGCCTCGAGCTAGCTGGCCAGCTAAATCTTGCCCTGCTGCTTTTACTGCCCGCCAATACCTGTTCGAAAATCCAAAAGATTGGCAGATGAATTACGATGAATTTGTAGCGATATTTAGAGACTGTAATATGCAAGATAATAAGTCATTTGGAGATGTGTATAGTGCTCGTCAGAAGAATCTCACAGAGCTTAGGGGACATGGATTTAATCATCACTCAAGAATCGTCATTCCTGGTGCGGGTGTTCCAGCTGGTATTGGTGCCTATGATTTTATGATGCTCAGTGTTCAAGCAAGTCTTAAAGATTGGGGAATAAATTCCGATAAAATTGAAAGCTTCAGAGGTACCCTTACAAGTACGAGTGATGTCTATTCTTGTGGTAAACCAAGAGCATTTGTTGGAAAAAGAATAAGGCAAAGAAACTAAATATAACCTCTTTGAAAAAAAGGGCTTTCAGCCCTTTTTTTTATGGACTTTTTATTCGGCAATAGCCGCAGCAGCAGATAGATATTCGTATCCTAATTCATGTGCAACTGCTTCAAAGTTTATTCGTCCAGCATGTACATTTAAACCATTTGCCAAGTGCTCATCCTGCTCAAGAGCTACACGCCAGCCTTTTCCTGCTAATGCCCTAACAAATGGCAATGTCGCATTAGTTAATGCAAAAGTTGAAGTCCTTGGCACTGCACCAGGCATATTAGTAACACAATAATGCACCACTTCATCAATAACGTATGTTGGCTCCGCATGCGTAGTTGGCTTGCTGGTCTCAAAACAACCACCCTGATCTATTGAAATATCAACCATTACAGCACCTGAACGCATAGCTTGGACGTGATCTTTTGTAACCAATTTAGGAGCAGCAGCACCAGCAATTAAGACCGCACCCACGACCAAATCTGATTCAATTACTAATGAATCAATCGCATCCTTAGTCGAATATTGTGTATTAATGCGACTACCGAAAATATCATTCAGTTGCCTTAATCTTGGAATAGAACGATCTAGTATTGTTACTTCAGCGCCTAAGCCAAGAGCCATCTCAGCTGCATGTGTACCTGAGACTCCACCACCTATGACAAGTACTTGACCTGCTTTTACACCAGGCACACCACCCAATAGAACACCCCTACCGCCATTAGCTTTTTGCAATGAAAAAGCACCTGCTTGAATGGATAATCTTCCTGCTACTTCACTCATTGGTGTAAGTAAAGGTAATGATCCATCTCTCGCAGTAACAGTTTCGTACGCTATGGCAGTGACCCCAGATTTAATTAAGGCAGACGCTTGCTCTGGATCAGCCGCTAAATGCAAATAAGTAAATAGTACTTGATCAGAACGTAACATCTCGCATTCTTTCAGTTGCGGTTCTTTTACTTTAATAACTAATTCTGCAATATCAAAGACTTCTTTGGCGGTTGCAAGCACAGTTGCACCTGCATTCTCATAATCTTTATCCGTCATGCCGATACCCATGCCTGCATTCGTTTCAACAAATACTTCATGGTTATCACTGACAAGTTCTTTTACACCAGAAGGAGTCATCCCCACTCGGTATTCTAAGACCTTGATTTCTTTTGGTACGCCAACTCGCATCTCATTCTCCAAATATATTAAATATAATGCAATATACCGTGGTAATAACAAAATTTTATTGCTGAATTAATGGAAATTTCGTACTATTAAGCAATATAATTGCTTTTATTTGTAAATATACAAAATATTATGTCTTTAAATATTGATCATTTTGATAAAAAAATTCTTAGTATTCTTCAAAAAGATGGTCGCATTAGTAATGTTGAATTAGCAGAAGCAGTGCACTTGTCAGAATCAGCTTGCTTGCGTCGTGTCAGAGCATTAGAAGAGGCTGGCTTTATTGAAAAGTTTGTTACTCTTCTTGATCAAAAAAAAGTAGGTCTAACTGATACTGTCTTTGTCCATATTGTTTTAAAACGAGAGGAAAAAAGCGAACTGCTTGCATTCGAGAATGCTGTTAAAAGTATCCCAGAAATTCTTGAATGTTATCTAATGACAGGAGAATTTGATTATCTCTTACATTTGGTAGTTGCCAATATGGCAGACTTTGAACGCCTTCACAATGACGCACTGACTCAGCTTCCTGGTGTAGCTAGAGTAAATTCTAGTTTTGCTATCAGGACAGTGCAAAAAACAACTGAGCTACCATTAAAATAGAACCATTCTATTAACTTTCTGGAACATATTCTTTTGGAACTGACGCACCACCCGCAAAAAAATATTTTTCCATTTCAGTCTCAAGAAATTTCCTAGCCTCAGGTTCAATTGGTGTTAAGCGATATTCATTGATGAGCATTGTTTGATGGCCCAACCAGCGAGACCAAGCTTCCTTGCTTACTTCGTTATAGATACGTTGGCCAAGCTCACCAGGATATGGAGCATAATCCATGCCTTCTGCTTCTTCTTTTAAAATACAACATATAACTTTACGAGCCATCTCCAATCCTCTTTATTTGATACTTTGTATTAATCGCTTTATTGGTGCAGCTAACCCCAGCTGATCAAAAGAATCTTTACTCACCCATGATTCAACTGCTCTAAGCTTTACTTTACTAAAAGAAGAAGGAATGCGCACCTCTATTGGTTTGATATCAAGAGAATAGTGGCTAAAAACATGTCTAATATCTTCTTTTAATATAACTTTCGATGGATAACAATCTGCACGCTCCTTAATCCATCGCTCCAGGTCATCTTTGTTGTCCAATTCAGGTAAACTATACAAGCCACCCCAGATACCAGACTCAGGTCTTTTCTCCATTAGTATTTTATCCTCATTACGCAATAAAATAACATATGTGACTCGATGTGGTTTTGGCGTGTTCTTTTTTTTCGTAGGATATAGATTCTCTTCTCCTAAACTGTGCGCGAGGCAAGTTTGTTTGAGCGGACATGATGAGCATCTTGGTTTAGATCGAGTACAAATAGTGGCACCTAAATCCATCATTGCCTGGGTGTAATTTGCGATGTTGATCTTAGGAAGATGACCTTTTGCTATATCCCACAACTGATCTTCCACTTTTTTTTTGCCTGGCCAGCCCTTCACTGCATGATAACGTGCCAACACTCGCTTCACATTTCCATCCAATATCGGATAAACCTGATTATCAGATAAAGCCAATATAGCACCAGCCGTTGATCTCCCGATGCCAGGTAAATCTATAAGTTGATCAAAATCAAGTGGAAAATGGCCATCATAATGATCTTTAATATAAATACTTGTTTTATGTAGATTGCGAGCGCGCGCATAGTATCCAAGACCTGACCAGTGCTCCAAAACATTATCAAGTGATGCTTTAGATAAAATATTAAGATTGGGAAAAGAACTTATAAACCGCAAGTAGTATGGGATCACAGTGACTACTTGAGTTTGTTGTAACATTATCTCAGATAACCAAATTCGGTATGGGTTTTTATTTTCTTGCCAAGGAAGGTCTTTGCGGCCATGACGGGCAAACCAGGTTAGAACTAATTTTGAGAACTCAGGCATTGAATTTATCTGTCTTTTCTAGAAATTAATAACTGGTTGATAACGTAATTAATTGAATAAATTTCGCATAATTGATTTTTTTAACTTATCACCTTGATCTTCTAAAGTGATCTCAACTTCATCACGAAATATCGCTTCAATATCAGGACGAAATGAAATTGAATCGCTACTACCCTGCACCCGAATAGGTATTGATCCGTTGGTAAAATCCTGAATTTCATCATCACTCATGTTTAATTCTGAAGCTATCTCCGGCATCAAAGATACTCTGATCGAGTAGTCAAAAGCATTATCCGCTATGTTCCATTCACCATTTCCAACTATCGATGTATATGGCATATTCATAGTAAAATTCTGATTACTGAATACGCTCTTTTCTATCGGCCCACTGGCTTTTAGTGAAAATAAATTGATATCCTCAAGTTGAGTCATCACTGGATGATCTTCTCGTTTATATATTGAGCGAGCAGATCTCAATTCCTGCCATATGTCTCCACCAAACCATCGTCCTTCTTGAACTTCAAGATCAATATGTCCATTCCAATTTTTTTGCAGCATATCAAAATTCAATCCATTGCCTGTTAAGGTTACATCTCCAAAAATGTGGCCCGTTATCTTAAATGAAGTATTTAACAAATCATCCAAATTAGTTTTACCATCTGCACGTAATTTCGACTGAACATCGATTTTCTGTATTGTTATATCTGTGATAAATCTACTTTGAGTAATATATTCTTTAAGGTTCATTGAGAATAAAAAGTTATCAATATACAGAAAAGTAAAGGGGGTATCGAAAGCTGTATCCACCAGTGATATTTTTTTTGCATGAACATTCAAAACTGGATAAAAATCTATCTCAACAGGTTCATCTATCTTTAATTCATAATTACTGCTGGAATTGACAGCTACTGTCACCAAAGATCTCGCGTCAAAAAATATAATCGCCGCTATTCCTATCACTAAGATTAATAGAAACGAAATTAAGCTCGTAATAAGATATTTAATTACCTTAATAATCATATGTTACTATTTATTTTTAACGAAGCTGTTTAAGAAACTCAATATAGTCGCTCTCACTTTCCATCGCTTCAACCAAAGCAGAACCAACAATTGCCCCTGCTGCATGCCGTCCAATCATTTTAACATCTTTAGCAGAACGAACACCAAAACCAGCACAAACAGGCGTCTTACTGAGAGCTATTATTTGATCTAAATAATTTTTTAGACTCGAGGCTAACCCCTGCTCACTGCCAGTGATACCTGTCATTGTAACAGCATAAATAAAACCTCTTGAAGCTGCACACAACTCGATCATACGTTGCTTAGGTGTGGCAGGCGTAATAAGTTGAATAAGTCCCAGATCCATACTCTCTAGCGCAGTTCTTAAATCACGGCTCTCTTCTAGTGGGAGATCTGGAACAATAAAACAACCAACACCAACTGATTTCGCTCGTTTTGCTAGTGCTTCATAACCAAAAGCAAGCAAAGGATTTAGGTAAGACATCATAACTAGTGGAGCCTGAATCTGATCACTGACTGACTCAATCTGATTAAAGATCCATTTCAAATTTACACCATTTTGAAGTGCCTGGTGGCTTGATCGCTGAATGGTCATTCCATCTGCCATAGGATCAGAAAATGGTATGCCGATCTCAACCACATCACCAATCTCACTTATGGCAATCAAGTCGCTACTAAATTTATCTAAACATGGGTAACCAGCAGTAAAAAAAGGTATTAATGCTGTTTGTCCGCTCGCATTTACTTTATTAATTGCTGTTTCAATTTCTTTATAAGAACCCATCCTCATAAACCTCTTATATGTTTAGATAAGGTGGCCATATCTTTATCCCCACGGCCAGAATTTCCAATCAAAATTCGCTTGCCCGGATGCTTGAGCGCCCACTTTTTAGCTGCAGCAAATGCATGCGCTGTTTCAAGTGCAGTTAAAATCCCTTCCGTCATGCATAATTCAGAAAGTGCTTCTAACGCCTCTTCATCTGTCGCACTCTCATAGCGGACTCTTCCAATATATTGTAATAAAGCATGTTCCGGACCTACACCTGAATAGTCTAGTCCAGCAGATACTGATTGAGTTTCTTGTACTTGGCCATCACTATCTTGTAACACCATTGTGTATGCACCCTGCAGTACTCCTGGCACCCCTGTAGCTAGGGTCGCTGCATTTTTACCGAGCCCGCTTCCTTGTCCACCAGCCTCAACCCCAATCAATTTTATACCTTCATCATTCACTAAAGGGTAAAATAATCCAATAGCGTTTGAACCGCCGCCAACACAAGCAAATACCGCATCCGGAAGGTCGTTAGCTTGTTCAAGCATTTGTTTTCTCGCCTCACGTCCGATTACCGATTGGAATTCTCTTACTAAATATGGATAAGGATGTGGGCCTACAGCCGAGCCGATAATATAATAGATATCCCCTGGATCGGATACCCAATCTCGCATGGCCTCATCAATCGCAGCGCGTAGTGTCTTGTCACCCGATTCAACAGCACAAACTTCTGCACCAAGTTGCCGCATACGATCCACATTTGGAGCTTGTCTTTGAATATCCACAGCACCCATAAATACTCGACAAGGCAATCCAACTCTTGCACACGCAGCCGCGGATGCAACTCCATGCTGACCAGCTCCAGTTTCAGCAATAACTTGCTTTGCACCTAATTTCTTTGCTAATAACGCTTGCCCTATTGCATTATTAATTTTGTGCGCCCCCGTATGTGCTAGATCCTCACGTTTTAGCCATACTTCCGCTCCCCAGGATGCACTTAAGCGCGGTGCAAATGTTAATGCGGTCGGCCTTCCAACCCAATTATTGAGCTCGCCTTGCCATTCTTGGATAAACTTAGGGTCATTCAAATATTGTTTAACACCTGCCTCAAGTGCAGTAAACGCAGGCACTAGTGTTTCTGGGATATAACGCCCACCAAAAGGGCCAAAGCGTCCCATTTCATCTGGGAATTCATCTGCTAATACAGATTGATATAACGTTTTTTTATCCCCATTAAAATTTACTTCCATTAGTTTTTCCTTTTAAATTATCCGCATCTTTTTGCGTTACTAATAAATGCTTTTATTTTGTCACTGTCTTTTTTTCCTGGTTCTGATTCAACAGCACTGGAGACATCCACACCAAATGGTTGAACTATCTCAATAGCTTCTGAAATATTCTCGTGACTTAATCCTCCAGCCAATATTAGTTTTCCTAATGATGAAAAAGTAGCAGCTTTTCTCCAATCAACACATTCACCATGCCCACTTTTCTGACCTTCATAAATGAATTTTTTATTTTTAGGTGGTGAAATACCATACTGATGCTCTCGATATACTGGCCATTTTTCTATCGAAGTAGGCACCGTTAAATAATCAAAATCAGCTGCATCTGTTTGCACAGCATCTGGCTTAAATTGTTGCGCGATTTTATTCCAATCCTCTTTATTTGGATGAAGTAAAACAGCAACACGCATGACATGCTCAGGTAAGTCTTTAGATATAAGCAAAGCATTTTCTATTGAGATTTGACGAACAGAGCGAGCAAAAACAAAGCCTATTGCGTCAGCACCAGCATTAATTGCGATATCAATATGATTCCGTTCAGTAAGTCCACAGATTTTAATAAATAGACTCACTAGGGATTACCTCTGCCAGCAACCAATAATTCTTTCAAAAAAATTTCTGGTGTGGAACTCCGCATCAATGCTGTTCCTATTAATGCTAGTGAATATCCATGTTTTCTGGCATTAATAATATCTTGTATTTCATTAATCCCGCTCTCAGCAACCGATGGAACATGATCTGGTAGTTCCTTAGAGAGCCTAGCCAGTCGCTCTGAATTTACTTTCAATGTTCTTAAATCTCGAGTATTGACCCCAAACAACAACTTTTTTTTACTCGCATAATTACGATATCGATCCTCCATTAATAGTGCTTTTGATTGCGAGAGATCCTCATCACTGAAAGATTCCAGAAGCACAAACAATGAATGATCAAATGCGCAATCCAACATATATCTCAATTCGGCTGGTTTAAAAAGAGCTGTAATTAATAATACTCCGCTGGCCCCACAATTTCTTGATTCAGTTATCTGGCGTGGGTCAACCAAAAAATCTTTACGCATTACGGGTATAGAAAGGTGTTTTACCGCAGTGGTGGCGGCTCGTAAGTCATTTATATGACCTGCAAAACGAGTAGGCTCAGTTAATACTGAAATAGCTGCTGCACCACCTTGTGCATAAGCCAGTATTTGCTCTTCCATATCTATGTTCGCTAACAGCTTACCCTCGGCAGGAGAGTTTGCCTTATATTCAGCAATAATATCGAAATTTGATAGTTCTAATTCAAATACTGGTTTATCAAAATCACAAACATCACGGTTTGAAGGTAAAGCCTCTGCTCTCACCATACTTTGCTTCGCCATTTCTTGTAGAAAATTAGTCACTTTTATCAAAATACTCTTTAAAGTTATTCAAATAATTCAATGCAGCACCATTATCGATAATAGTTGCTGCAGCTTGCATGCCATCCATAGGATGTTCAACTTTACCCATTAACTCCAGAACTAATGAAACACCCATTAACAGAGCATCGCGATGTGCACCTTTATCTTCACCGTTAAAAACAAGCTCCAATGCTCTGGCATTATAGGCTGCATCTTGTCCTGATAATTCATCTGCTGTACACCTGTTTACACCATAGTCTTCGGGCTGCCTAATGCTCTCAATCACTTTTCCTGGCATAACATCATACAAGATAAATTCTCCGATCGGTGTTGCTTCATCCCATGCTGGAGCCCCATGAACTACAAAAGCTCGCTCAATAGATAGTCCAGATAACGTGTCTGCCATTAACTTAGCTGCAGCTTTACTGAACGCACCAATGAGTTGATAAGGGGGAGTCGCTGGATTACTCAGAGGACCTAACATATTAAATACTGTTCTCACGCCTAAAGCATTCCTAACAGGCATAATTGCTTTCATTGCAGGATGAAAAGCAGGGGAAAATAAAAATGTGAACCCAAGACTATTTAGTGCTTTGATAGCTTTATTCTCTGAAACGGGCAATACCATTCCAATACTCTCTAGCATATCAGCACTTCCTGACTTGCTTGAAATTGATCGGTTACCATGTTTAACGACCCTTATCCCGGCAGCGGCTGCTAATAATCCAGTGCCTGTTGATAAATTTAAACTGCCAGATCCATCACCTCCAGTTCCCACCGTATCCAAAGTAGGGGTACCCGCAGGAATAATCGGGCGAATCGCAAGATCACGCATCCCTCGAGCAAAACCTCTAATCTCATCGGCTGTTTCACCTTTTGCCCTTAGTCCAGCTAAAATTGCCCCTGAAAAACTAGGTGTTAATTCTTCTCGTGCCATAGCTAACATCAAATCGTAAGCTTCCCCTTCTGATAAAGAGGCGCCATCCAATAACTTATTTAACACAATGGTATATCGATCACCCATGATTAACTCCCTCGATGAAGTTGCGCATAATTTTTGACCCCTCTGGTGTTAAAATACTTTCTGGATGAAATTGAACCCCCTCAATTGGCAACTCTTTATGCCTAATAGCCATAATTTCTTGATTTTCAGTTGTGGCTGTAATGGCCAATACATCTGGAATACTTTTTGGTTCCACAGTAAGCGAATGATACCTTCCCGCAGAAAATGGATTCGCTATATCCCTAAAGATAGTTTTTTTATCATGGTTAACATTTGATGCTTTTCCATGCATCAGTTGAGTTGAACGAATAATATTACCGCCAAAATACTGCGCTATACATTGATGCCCTAGACACACTCCTAATATTGGAACCTTGCCAGAAAAAGTATCAATCAATGCAATTGAGTTACCAGCACTGTCCGGATTACCTGGCCCAGGCGAGATTACTAAGTGAGTGGGTTTTATTTCTAGGGCCTCTGTAACAGTTATCTTATCATTACGAAAAACCACAACTTCAACATTTTCTGCTTGAAAAGCTTGAACTAAATTGTAAGTAAAAGAGTCGTAATTATCGATTAATAAAACTCGCATTTTCTTACCTATCATAATCCCTCTCCTGCCATTTCTAATGCTTTTTTAAGTATTGCGCTCTTGGCGAATACCTCGGCATATTCGTTTTTAGCCAGGCTATCTTTTACTATCCCTGCACCAGCCTGATAACAATATTCATCATTATTAAAAACAATAGTACGAATGGTGATGGCTTGATCCATTTCACCATTAATATCGAAGTAACCAGCTGTACCCCCATATAAACCGCGCCCCTCAATCTCCATTTCTTCAATTATTTCCATAGCGCGTATTTTAGGTGCGCCCACAAGAGTGCCAGCAGGAAAACTGGCCGCGAATAAGTCTAAAGCATCCTTATCTGGTGACAACTCACCTCGCACACCGCTAACAATATGCATTACATGACTGTAGCGTTCTATTTCGCGAAATGGCTTAACTTCAATAGAATTCTTTTTTGCTACTCTTCCCAAGTCATTTCTTGCTAGATCAACCAACATGACATGTTCGGCTGATTCTTTAGGATCAGCTAATAATGTTTTTTCATTAAGTAAATCTTCCTCGCGATTTGCACCCCTGGGCATAGTACCCGCAATGGGTCTCAATGATGCTTTTGTTCCATCAAGCTTCACCAGAGCTTCTGGAGAAGATCCCGCCACCCTTATGGCACCAAAATCAAAATAAAACATGTAAGGCGAAGGATTTAATAACCTTAAAGCTCGATAAACTTCAAAAGAATCCACGTTCGATTGACCCTTAAAAACAACAGAAAGTACTATTTGATAGATATCACCCGAATCAATCCATTTTTTGCACTGCTCCACTCGTCTTAGAAACTCGACTTCACTCATTTGAGCTTCAGGTTCAGTAAATGTAGACGGTTCTTCATCCACAGGTAAAGAGGCACGCAAACATTGAATTACTTGTTGCTTCAATTGCTTTCTTGCCGTTTCTGACCCGGCATGTAAAAGGGCCGCCCTTCTGGTTAGGTGATCAAATACTAAAACTGAAGTAGGCATAACAAAGATTGCTCTGGGCAGATTTTCTTGTGGCTTTGTTAATGTAGGCAATTCTTCAAAGAGTCTAATAATATCGTAACCGGATACTCCAACTAAACCGCCTGAAAATGGCAAATCATCAATAGATGGTGTTAATTGCGGGGCCACACTCAGCAACTCACGCAAACTTTGTAAATATTCTATTTGAGATTTAGGTTGGCCAATAACTTTTTCATCGAGATATAAATCATTATGTTCTAAGCGCACTGTTGATGCAGCACCAAAGCCTAAGAAGGAATATCGTGCTAAACGCTCACCACCCTCAACACTCTCGAGTAAGAATCTTGGTTGCAAGTCACGTAACTTCATAAAAGCAGACACGGGTGTATCTAAGTCTGCGATAATGTCAAATATTGATGATTCTGTCATAACTTCTCTTTTTTGTTGCAAAAAAAAACCCATCTCCTAAATTATGAAGGAGATGGGTTTTTTCTAAAAAATTTAACTAAACGTCAGCCTAGCCCCACTCCTTGTGCGGATGCCATAACCAATTCCAAGTATTTTGCTTATTCAATTTCATTATTATTGGAGTATCCCTTGCTCGTTCAGAAAGGTCAAGTCCACAAACCGTATAAAGTTGGTAACACCATTGAGAATCCCAACCACATAATTAACGTAAGTGGTATACCAACTCTCAGAAAATCAGAAAATTTATATCCTCCGGCACTCAATATAAGTAAATTTGTTTGATAACCAAATGGGGTGGCATAACTCATATTAGCGCCAAATAGAACAGCCAATACAAAAGGTTCAGGATCTACATTTAGTTGAGTGGCAATTGCGATTGCGATTGGTGTACCAATAACTGCAGCAGCATTATTGGACACGATATTGGTCATAATTGAAATAATTAACATAAATAGACTTAGAATCAGCGGTACCGGAAGGCCCTGTGATAAAGTCACAAAAGATCCAGCTAAATAACTTGCCATATTAGTCGCTACCAGTGCTTTTCCGAGCGCTAAACTCGCCACTACAATCATAATAACTCTGGTTGATAATGCTTGTCCCGCATCATGCCATGTCAAACAGCCAAGTAATAAAAGACAACCAACACCAATAATTGCACTAACAGAAATAGGCATTAAGCCAAGAGCAGCAGCCAATATAACGCCACCCATCACGGTCAATGCTCGTTTTGATTTATGTTTTTGTGGTAAATCCTTCGCGCCATCGAGCACCAACATTGAACCACTAGCCTTTAATGATTCTATGGCTTCTTTTGATCCTTGTACCAATAAAACATCACCCGCTCTCAGACGAATTGTACTTAAATCACTTGTCACTTGTGGGCTGGCAGTTCTGGCTCGATGAATTGCTAAGGCCATCAAACCATAAGTAGCACCAAACCTTATACCCTCCAAACTCTGAAGATGAAGTGGAGACCCCCTAGTAACGACAACTTCAGCAAGTTGCTGACCTTCCTCATTTAATGGTGTGTCCGCATCAACCGGATGATCAGGATCAGAGAGACTATATAATGTTGCTCCTAATATTTCTTCAAAATGTTTTAAGTTTTCTGAAGAATCTTTGACAAATAAACGGTCACCAGGCATCAAAACTACAGAAGGAAAAGGTGATAAAAATAAAGATTCACTCCGCTGTATTTTTTCGATTCGAATCTCGCCATTAGTTTTAGCTAATATATCAGAAAGTTGTTGTCCAGCTGCGAATCCTTCTTCATTGATAAGTAATTGACTATTAAATATTCGAGGTGATGTATCTGACATGGGTGGCTCTCGCTCAGGCAATAATTTTGGCGCTATTAACCACAAAAATAAAATTCCGACACTGCCCACAATTACGGCTGGTAACATAAAATCAAATATTGAAAAATCACGATAACCGACATCTCGGGCAATACCGACAACCAGAAGATTCGTAGACGTCCCAATTGTCGTTGACATACCCCCAATAATTGTTGCCAAACCCATCGGCATCATAACGTTTGACACGGGAAATTTTGCCCGCAAAGAAACACCTACCAAAATCGGCATTAGCAATACAACAATCGGTGTATTATTCATAAATGCACTCAACACACCCGCAGCGATCAAAGTTAAGAGAGACGCTACTAATGGATATGAAAGCCATGCACCACTTAGAAACCCAGCAAGTGGCTGTAACGCGCCCGTTTTTTCAATTGCCTGACCAATTATCATAAGCGCACAAATTGTAATCAAGGCCTCATTACCAAACCCTGAAAAAAACTCAACCGGACCGAATACTTGGCCATTTACTTCATAAGGAAAGATTTGAAATCCGGCTGCTAGCAATACCAATACCACTAGGCTGGTTGTTTCTAGTGGTATTTTATCACGAGTAAATAAAATTAACGCAATTCCTGTCAGTAACAGGACTGCAATGCCATGATAATCTGGACTTATTATTTCCAACATAACTCCTTTAAATGGACTCTCCAACACTCTATGGTCATATATATTCTGATCTATTTCAAATATTGTATTATCACCAATGAACTTAAAAAAATATAATTTCAGCTTATAAACATTGTGAACTATATTAAGTTTTTGGTATGGTCTCGTGATTATTCTAAAATATTGAGTTATTTATATGCCTTCATTTGATGTGGTCAGTGATTTTAATTATCACGAAGTAACAAATGCTGTTGATCAAAGTAATCGTGAAATAACCACTCGCTTTGATTTTAAGGGAACAAATTCACAGTTCTTACTGGATGATAACTCTGTCAATTTAACTTCAGAGTCTGAATTTCAATTGCAGCAAATGCTGGATATCCTTAAACAGAAACTAGCCAAAAGAGGTGTGAATATTGGTTGTCTTAAAGCTGAAGATCCAGACATGAGCATCAATGAAGCACGTCAAAAAATCATTTTAAGAAAAGGTATTGATAGCGATTTAGCGAGAAAATTAGTAAAACATATTAAAAACAGTAAGCTTAAAGTGCAGGTAGCCATTCAAGGCGATCAACTTCGTGTATCAGGCAAAAAAAGAGATAATTTACAGACTGCCATACAGTTATTCAAAGATCTCGATGTTGAATTACCATTACAATATGAAAATTTTCGCGACTAAATAAAAAAAGCTTGAGTTAAAACTTTGCGAAGAAAAGACATACAGTTCTCTAAAAAAGACCAAGCTTTGCGTGATGATGTGCATATGCTAGGTTGCCTAATTGGGGATCTGATTAAAGAGCAAGGTGGCCAAGAATTATATGATTTTGTTGAAAATGCCAGAAAAACTGCAATTTCAGGAAGAGAGCTTTTAATCACAGAAAAAAATTCTTTAAATGAGTTGGTAAAAAATCTTGAACCAACCTTCGCCATGGAAATCATTCGTTCATTTTCGACCTATTTTCAAATGGCCAATACTGCAGAAAAAGTGCATCGAATTCGGAGAAGACGAACTTACCTGCAGGATCCTGAACAGCATCAGCCAGGTGGAATGGAAGAAATCCTGATCAAATTAAAGTCTCAAGGACTGCATCTAAACGAATTAGAATCTGTTTTGAATTCAATTCTCATACAACCAGTTTTTACTGCACACCCCACTGAACCCACGAGACGAACTATCCTCCAAAAAGAGCAGCGCATCGTACGTCAATTAATAGATATGCTTAATCCCACCATGACAGCACAGGAGAAGATGGTTTGTATTGAAAATATCAAACTTGAAGTTTCTACCTCATGGCAAACTCAGGAACATCCATTGGATCAAATGACTGTGGCTGACGAATTGGAGCATATTCTATTTTTTATTACTGATGTTTTATATCGAGTTCTCCCACCATTATATGAAGATCTTCAAAATTCTATTTTACGAGTCTATGGAGAGGCGGCGAAAGAGATAAATATCTCTAATATTCTCAGTTTTGCTAGTTGGGTAGGTGGGGATATGGATGGGAACCCCAATGTGAATGCCAAGACAATTAGAGAAACAATGGCCAGACAACGAGCCCTCATTCTAAATCTTTATTTTAATGAATGTGGATCACTGTCCAGAAAATTAAGCCAATCTTCAACAAGAGTCAGAGTCGATGCAGACATTCTGGAAAAAATTAATGAATATAAAGAAAGTTTTCCAAAAGCTTTTCATTCCATTCCACCCCGTCACAGAGAGATGCCATACAGAGTATTATTAAGGCTCATTCAAGAGAGGCTTCAAGCTACTCATGATGATGAAGCTTTTCCTTATGCTAAGGCTTCACAATTCAAAGCTGATATTAATCTTATTGCCAAGAGTTTGAATAATAATAAAGGTCATAATGCTGGGCTCTTTGCAGTGCAACGATTATTACGTAGAATTTCAACTTTCAAATTTCATTTACTTACTCTAGATGTAAGACAAAACGCAATGGTTCACAGGGAAGTAATTGGTGAATGCTTAGGCGAAACTGAGTGGCTAAATTTAAGCCCAAAACAGCGAACTCAAAGAATAACAGATGCATTAGTCAATCAAGAGCCGCCATTAAATCAGCAGAGTACACTAACGAAAAAAACACTTGCCGTTTTCCAAACCATAGCCTTTTGTAAGCGTAAATATGGCAGAGAATCTATTGGTCTTTTTATTGTCAGTATGACGCAGAATATAGATGATATTTTATCCATCTTACTTCTTGCTAGCTGGGGTGATCTTCAAAATAGAGATGGTAATATCATGTTAGATATTGCACCCTTGTTAGAAACCGTAAACGATCTTGAAAATGGGCCAGCAATTATTCAGGCGCTGATGCAGCATGATCACTATAGTCAGCATTTGCAACTCAGAAAAAATAAACAATCTGTGATGATAGGTTATTCTGACAGTAACAAAGATTCAGGAATAGCATCTGCAAGATGGGCGCTTCAAAAATCACAAATTGCATTAGCGAGAACAGCAGCACAACACGACATTAAATTATTTCTATTTCATGGAAGAGGTGGAACTATCAGTAGAGGGGGTGGCAAAACTCATACCGCCGTTCTTGGATCACCGCCTGGGACAATTAATGGCTATCTCAGAGTAACTGAACAAGGTGAAATTATAAATGAAAAATACGGACTTCGAGGTATTGCATTGCGCACTTTAGAACAAGCTTCTGCCTCCGTTTTGTTCGCGACCGCGGTACCTGATCATCAAAAACAAGAAATTCCAGAGTGGCAATCCATCATGCAAATAATTGCCGATCACAGTCAAAAAAAATATCAGCAACTTGTCCATGATACTCCTGAGTTTTATGAATATTTTAGAGAGGCAACACCAATTGATTTAATCGAAAAAATGCGAATTGGTTCTCGCCCCTCATCTCGCTCGAACATCAATAATTTCGATAATTTGCGAGCGATTCCCTGGGTCTTTTCTTGGACACAAAATCGCTACATAATCACTGGCTGGTATGGTTTTGGAACTGGCATTGAGGCGGCCAAGAAACACTTCGGTGAAGCAGTCATTAAAAACATGTTTCAAAATTGGTATTTTATGAAAGCTCTTCTCTCTGATGTTGAGATGGTATTGGCAAAAGTAGATCTAAACATTGCAAATCATTATTCAATGTTGTCTAAAAAATGGCATCCTCGATTTTCAAAAATCATAGAAGAGGAGTTCCATCTGACCTATAACTCTGTTCTTAAATATTCTGATAATAATAATATCTTAGATAACGATCCTACGCTTCAACGAGCCATTGTGCTTAGGAATCCCTATGTCGACCCGATGAGCTTAATACAAGTTGATTTATTAAAGAGATGGAGAGCATCTGGATGTAAAGATGAAGCTTTATTTGAAGCTCTGGTAACCAGCGTCAATGGCATAGCTCAAGGTCTGCAAAATACTGGCTAAGTTAGTCTGTCATGCGCTGAAGTACTGACCATTGATCCTTTGAATGATTGGAAATTTCTCTATTTTTTACAGAGATACCTGCCGTATGTACCGTGTTTTTATCACCCGAGACAAGCGGATGCCATTGGGGTAAATTCAGTTTTTTATGGACTAATTTATACGCGCATGTAGCTGGCAACCAATCGAACATATCGATATTCTTAGCGTTCAATTCAAAGCAATTCTTAACTTTTTTCACGCGATTCTTATAATCATTACATCGACACGTTTTGGTATTAAGCAAGCTACAAGCAACATCTGTATAAAATACTTCCCCAGTATCTGTCTCGATTTTTTCCAAACAACACAAACCACATCCATCACATAATGATTCCCACTCGTTCGTGTTCATTTGACTTAATGTTTTTTCTTGCCAAAAATTTTTTTTCACTATAATTAATCTTTTAAGGATAGAATCAGTCTTTTTAACACATTGGATTTCTATGAAGGCCGTTTTTTTAGATTATAACACTATTGGACCCCAAGATTTGGACATGAGTCCATTGATGAAATGCTTGCCTGAATTAAAATTATATGATGCTACGTCACGATCAGAGGTACCAGATCGAATTGCAAGTGCTGAGTATATATTGACTAACAAAGTTGAATTAAATGCAGCTAATTTGTCCAGAGCTAGAACTCTAAAATTCATTGGATTGACAGCGACCGGTGCCGACAATATTGATTTAGATTACACAAGGAAAAGAAATATTAGAGTATGCAATATTCGCTCATACTGCACGCAATCTGTAGTAGAGCATGTTTTCAGCTCTGTTCTGAACCTCTCCCATAACATCAATCATTACCAACAATCAGTCAAAAATGGAGATTGGCAGAAAGCTGATGATTTTTGTTTAATTAATCATCCAATAAGGGAGCTTTCGACAATGACCATTGGCATTATTGGTTATGGCGAATTAGGAAAAAATGTTGCCTTAATGGCTAAATCCTTTGGCATGAAGATACTTATCAATACTCGCTCAAAATCAACTCTTAAAAAAGGTGATGAAATAACTCCTTTAAATAAATTATTCAAAGAAGCGGATGTTATTTCTCTGCACTGTCCATTGACTAATGAAACTAGAAATATGATTAGCGAGAATGAATTAAGTCTGATGAGAAATAACGCTATATTAATTAATACCGCTAGAGGCGCTTTGGTTGACTCGCAAGCTCTACTAGAGGCTCTAGTATCAAAGAAAATAGCTGGAGCAGCCATTGATGTTCTTCCACAGGAACCACCTGTTGACGGCAACTGCTTACTTGATTATCAAGATAATAATCTGATTCTTACGCCTCACATCGCTTGGGCAACTTCAAAAGCAAGACAAAATGCTATTGATCAACTGGCAAAAACAATTTGTGCTTTTCAGGCTGGAAAAAAACTCAATGCAATTACTTAATTATTCCGCAACACACTAATTGGTGAAGATTTAATAGCCACTCTAGTTGCTAAATAACCACTAAAACAAACTAACACCCAACCACCAAACAAACCTTGGAGCCAGAGAAGTAGGTTGAATGCATATTGCAAATCAAATAAACGGTCTGTAATTTGCCATGCTAGTATCGATGAACCTATAGCGGCTAATAAACCAGCGGCCAAACCTATAGCGGAGAACTCTGATAACAAACTCAACAATACCATGCTTTTTTTCATCCCCAGTGCTCGCAACAAAGCACTTTCAAAACGCCGCTCATCAATAGTCGAATGAACTGCTGAAAATAATACAGTTACTCCAGCTGCCATAGTGAAAATAAATACTATTTGTATGGCTAAACTTACTTTGTCTATGATTTGTTGTATTTGTTGGACAATAGGCTCTAAATCAACAACTGATATGGTCGGATAACTCACTAATAATTTATTGAAAACGTCACTCTGATCATTATTTAGACGTAAGCTTGTAATAAATGTCATCGGTGATGACTCTAAAGCATTGCTAGAAAAAACCATGAAAAAATTAGGTTGAAATGAATTCCAATCAACTTGCCTAATGTTTGCTATGGTTGCTTGAACGTTTTCACCTGCCACAAAAAAAGTTAACGTATCACCGATGGTTACACCCATATCAATGGCCGCACTCTCTTCAACTGATACCAAAGGAGTACCAGAATAATTCTCAGGCCACCATTCTCCTTCGACAATTTTGTTACTGGCATTGATAGTGTTTGACCAAGTAAGATTGGCTTCACGATTAGCCATCCACTGTCCTCTTTCTTCTGGATAACTCCGTGATTTTACATCTTCGTTATTAATTAGAGACATTCGAGCTCTAACTAAAGGTACAAAATCTGGCTTGGCTATATCAAATTCATCAAAGATGTTTGTAACACCTGCTCTTTCTTTTGGTTGGATATTAATCAAAAAATAATTAGGCGTATTTTCATTTAATGTTTCTTGCCAACCAATAAGCAAATCATTTCGAATAAACGATAGCAGCAGTAATACTGTTAAACCCAGACCAAACGCTACAATCTGAATTGCGCTTTCTCGCCCACGTCTGGCTATATTAGCCAATCCATAGCGCCAGGAAACGCCTAGGTTTCCTCGCAACTGACTCAGCAAGACAATCAAAAGACGACCAACGAGATATAATGCTCCGGAGATAACAATTGCACCAATCAGAATAATTGATAAAAGGTATGCATCACCAATTAAGTAATACAGCAACAGTCCAATAGCACTAATAGCAGTAACGGCTACAATAAATTGCGAAGGAGGTATGGGTAAACTGTCTTTTCTTAGCACTCTTAAAGGAGAAGTTGCACTTAATTGCATCAATGATGGTAACGCGAAACCCGGTAATAGAATGAAAGCGGCCAAAAATCCAATCTTTAATGGTCTTAAACTAGGCTCTGGAAGATCACCAGCGAAAAGGCTGGCCAGCATACTGCTGATTGAATTTTCAACTACAAAACCCATTAAACAACCCAAGAAAACTCCGACTAAGCCTATCATTGTTAATTGCAGTGTCATCACATATACAACAAATTGTTTTTTTGCTCCTAAGCTCTTCATTAAAGCCACTGAATCCATACGACGTCTCATGAAGCGCCTAGCTGACATTGCAATTGCTATGGCACTTAATAAAATACTTATTATGGCGGTCATAGATAAAAACTGTTGAGCTCTATTGATCGCCTGATTAGTTCTTTCATTACTGTCTGTTCGATCACTAATACGAGCTGAATCTGTAAGCACGCCCTCTAAGTCTCTGGTGTATTTCTCAATACCTGGCTCTTCTCCTGCCACAAGTAATGAGTAATTGACTCGACTTCCTTCATTAATCAAATCTGTTGATACTACGGCTGAAATATTCATTAATATTGATGGAGCAAGTGATGCGAAGCCAATAGCTTGATCAGGGCGATATCTTAAAACGGCACCTATTTTAAAATCGGCATTTCCAATCGAAATAGAATCACCAACTTTCACTTGCAATCTACTGAGAAGCGCACCATCAACCCAAACACTATTTATATCTGGTATTGAGTTAGCAATATATTCATCTCCATATTGCTTTTCTGAAATTCTTACATTTCCTCGCAGTGGATATTGTGTACTGACTGCCTTGATAGTTGCCAGGGCAGTGTTATCTTGAGCATATACAACTGTAGGAAAAGTTTGCGTCAATGCGGTATCAAGATCCATATCTGAAGCAGTTTTTATCCAATCCTCAGGGATAGCTTCAGCAGACCGAATTCGCAAATCAGCTGCCAATAGCTCATTGGCTTGTCTTTCAATTGAGATACTAATTCTATCTGTTAAAAAACCAACCGCAGTCAGCGCACCAACCGCCAATGAGATAGCGGCAATCAAAACTAAAACTTCACCCGATTTCAATTGGCGTATAAATGCACGTGCTGCAAACTTAATAGCATTCATTTTTTTATGTATTACTGTCTTTAATTAGAGAGCCAGCATCTAGGACAATCTCTCTATTACATTTAGATGCGAGTTTGGCATCATGCGTCACTAAAATTAATGTTGTTTGTTTATTTCGATTTAATTCAAACATGGTGTTCATTATATTTTCACCTGTTCTTGTATCCAGATTTCCTGTCGGCTCATCTGCGAATAATATAGTCGGTTCAGCAGCAAATGCTCTAGCTATAGCCACTCTTTGTTTTTCACCGCCAGATAATTGATGAGGATAATGCTGAACTCTGGCTTTTAAGCCAAGTTGATTAAGAATGTTCTGAGCATGCCTCTTTGCCGATTTTTTATTATTTAACTCCAATGGAAGCATGACATTTTCCAAAGCATTCAAGGAGGGGATTAAATGGAAAGACTGAAAAACAAACCCTACGTTTTTTGCTCGAACCTCGGCTCTTTGGTCTTCATCCATTTCAGTTAAATCTTGATCATTGAGAAAGATATGCCCAGAAGAGGCTATATCCAGACCAGCCATTAAACCAAGTAAGGTTGATTTTCCAGCACCGGATGCACCAACTATTGCGACTGACTCTCCTTGGGTTACAATAAAATTTATATTCGATAAAATAGTAAGAGGGCCTTCTGGACTAGTTACTACTTTACTTACGTTTTCAATTACTAAAACATTTTTTTTATTTGGTGCAATATTTGACATGAAAAAACTCTTTTTTTACATTTTTTTATTATTAAACCCAATTATCGGTAAAGCTCAAATTCCAACTATTTTAATTTTTGGTGATAGTTTGAGTGCGGGCTATGGTATTGACATAGACCAAGCGTGGCCCACATTACTTGAGACGCGCCTTGCAAGCAAGAATCTCAACTATCAAGTTGTTAATGCCAGTATCAGTGGTGAGACAACTGAAGGTGGCCTCACAAGAATTGATAGTGCACTCAATAAATATTCTCCTAAACTAATCATACTTGAACTGGGGGGTAATGACGGTCTCCGAGGTTTTCCTCCACAGCGAATTAAAGATAATTTGTCCAAAATAATCAAGACAAGTATTGTTAAGGATTCCTCTGTATTGCTCCTAGGTATAAAAATTCCACCAAATTATGGCCCCAGATATACGCGAGACTTTGAAAAAATCTATCAAGATCTTGCGCTAGAAAATAACATTCAGTTAATTGATTTTTTTATGGAAAATGTAGCTCTTAATAACAAACTGATGCAAGATGATGGTATTCATCCAAATGAAATGGCTCAGCCTATACTTTTGAATAACATATGGGATACTCTATTACCTTTAATTCAGTAGCAATAATCTTTAACAACAGGAGTTTATAAATGGAAAAACTTTGGCTTTCATCTTATCCAAAAGGTATCCCAGAAAATATCACTCCGCCACCATTTAACTCATTAAAAGATCTGATCGAATCATCCCTAGTTAAATATTCAGAACGTATTGCATATTCAAATATGGGAGCAACTCTGACGTTTAAACAGCTCGATGAGATGTCATATAATTTTGCTTGCTATTTACAACAGGACTTAAATCTAAAAAAAGGCGATCGTGTAGCGATAATGCTGCCAAATATCATGCAATATCCCGTTGCTCTTTGTGGAATATTGCGTGCTGGATTAGTTGTTGTAAATGTTAATCCTCTCTATACTCCGCGTGAATTGAAGCATCAATTGAGCGATTCAGGGGCAGAAAGTATTATCATTCTGGATAATTTTGCCCATGTACTGGCAGAAATAATTGATGATACCGCCATCAACCAGGTGATCTTAACCAAGGTAGGTGATTTACTAGGCTTTCCAAAAAATCATTTAATTAACTTTGTTCTTAAATACATCAAAAAAGCCATCCCAAAATACACACTCAATTCTATAATTAATTTTCAATCTACTATAGAAAATACTACTGATCACTCACTTGATCCAGTTGATTTAAATGGTGATGATTTAGCCTTTCTGCAATATACCGGTGGTACCACTGGACTTTCCAAAGGTGCCATGATCAGTCATAAAAATATGGTTTATAATTTACACCAATCAAAAGCGTGGCAAGGAAATTTGTTTGATGATGTGGAGGTAATTATTGCTATAACAGCATTGCCTCTCTATCACATTTTTTCCCTACAGAGTAATTGTTTGGCAATGATGTTAGATGGTGGTGAGAATGTATTGATAACCAACCCAAGAGATTTCCCGGCATTTGTTAAAGAGCTCAAAAAGCATAAATTTGTCTATATTACCGGCGTAAATACACTTTATGCTTCATTACTTAATACACCTGGTTTTGATGAGGTTGATTTTACAGCACTCCGCTTTACCATCGGTGGCGGCATGGCTATTCAAAAAGCCGTATCAAAAGATTGGGAAAAAATTACTGGTCAACCCATCCTTCAAGCTTATGGATTAACTGAAACTTCACCTGCAGCTGTTGTTAACCCAATAGATATTACCGAATTTAATGGCTCTATTGGCTTACCTATATCTTCTACAGAAGTTTCAATTCGAGATGATCAAGGAGAAAATATAGCTATTGGTGAGCTCGGTGAAATTTGCATTCGAGGTCCACAAGTGATGGTGGGTTATTGGGAGCAACCTGATGAAACAGCAAAAGTAATGCTACCCGATAACTGGTTTAAAACAGGTGATATCGGGCGAATGGATGAACAGGGTTACATTTATATAGAGGATCGCAAGAAAGACATGATTTTGGTGTCTGGTTTTAATGTTTACCCCAATGAAATCGAAGGAGTTGTTGTCGAATTAGAAGGAGTATTAGAGGCTGCAGCTATTGGTATAGATAATCAACAATCGGGCGAAGTGGTTAAGTTGTTTGTCGTGAAAAAAGATCCTAAAGTGACCAAAGATGAAATATATGCTCATTGCAAAAAAAATCTAACTGCCTATAAGATGCCAAAGGAAATTGAATTCCGCGATGATCTCCCGAAAACTAATGTAGGTAAAATATTGCGAAGAGCGCTAAGAGAGAGCTAGTTAATTTCACAAAAAGAGGATTAAAAAATAAAAAACTTAAACAAGTTGTAAAAAGTTTTAGGCATAACTACGAGTGAAAAAATATTAATAGGATTTATGATATTGCTTGCTAAGGTCATGAACTGTATCGACCAATAATTTTACTTTAGCAGGATCAATATCAGGCGTAATCCCATGACCTAAGTTAAAAACATGGCCTGTACTAGACCCATAATCAGCTAATACATCGGCAACTGCTTGCTGAATTTCAACCTCTGACTTAGTTAAAATATTTGGATTAAGATTGCCTTGTAATGCCAATTTATTATTAGTTAATTCTCTTGCTTGACTCAATGTCATGGTCCAATCAATCCCTAGTGCATTACAACCAGTATTAGACATATCACTAATCTTTGAGCCGGCCCCTTTTGTGAATAAAATCACTGGGACTTCAGATTCCATTTGTTTTAGATGTAACCCATCAATTATTTGCTGCATGAATGACAATGAAAATTGACAATAATCATCAGCCTCTAAAATACCGCCCCAGGTATCAAAAATCATCAATGCTTGTGCGCCTGCTTCTATCTGGGCATTTAAATAATCAATGGTAAGTAGAGCGATCTTATTTAAAAGTACTTTGAGTGCTAATGGATCCTCATCTTTTAATGCTTTTATTTTTAAAAATTCTCTTGAAGAGCCACCTTCCAACATATAAGTAGCCACTGTCCAAGGGCTTCCAGAAAAACCAATGAGGGGTACCGCACCATGCAATTCCTTTTTAATAAGCTTCACAGCAGAAAAAACATAATCTAACTTCTCATGCACATCAGGCACTATAAGATTTTTAATATCGAGAGATGAAACAATTGGTGATTTGAACTTAGGTCCTTCACCTGCTTCAAAATACAAACCCAAACCCATGGCATCAGGTATGGTCAAAATATCCGAAAACAAAATGGCGGCATCTAACTCAAATCGTCTTAGTGGTTGCAAGGTTACTTCGCATGCTAATTGTGGGTTTGTACAAACACTCATAAAATCACCTGCTTGTTTCCTAACTGCTCGATACTCTGGCAGATAACGTCCTGCCTGGCGCATAATCCATATAGGTGTATACGGTACTGGCTCTCTCTTGAGGGCTCTCAAAAAAACATCATTTTTTAATTCAAAAGTCATATTATTAAAAACAACTAGCAATGGATTCTTGAATTGCTTCAGCAGCCTCTCGGGGATGATTGGCATCTCGAATGGGGCGACCAACAACAATATAATCTGCACCATTTTTAAAAGCTTGGGTAACTGTAACGACTCTTTTTTGATCCTCACTAGGTTTGTTATCTACTGGCCTGATTCCAGGTGTAATAACTAATAACTTAGTATCAATGTGTTGTCGTAATTTTGCTACTTCCATTCCCGAAGAAATAACACCATCACAACCTGCTTCAAGCGCTCTTTTTGCACGAGATAGAACAAGATCATCAATATCACAATCAAAACCTAAATCATCAAGATCACCACGATCAAGGCTAGTGAGTGCAGTAACTCCGAGTACTTTCATGATGTCACCTTTATTTGCAGCCGCAGCTTCCATGATAGATTGATTACCATGTACGGTTACAAAACTAGCGCCTCTATTTTTTAATCGACTGACGGCCGCGCCCACTGTAGCAGGGATATCGAAAAACTTCAGATCTGCAAAAACTTGCTTATCTCTCTCAAGCATCCAATCCAATAGATCAAAATACTCACCCGTCATCATAAGTTCCAACCCTATTTTATAAAAATTAACCGAGTCACCGAGCTCTTCCACTAATTTTTTCGCCACGCCACAATCTGGAACATCCATAGCAAAAATTAAACGATCTTGGTTTGGGATATTTCTTTGTGTCACTGATTACTCTCCTCTTATAAGGAATTCTACTGTGTTATTTTAAATTACAATTCTACTAAACGCTCATATTCAGCTATCGCAAAACGATCTGTCATTCCAGCTATATAGTCACAAATTGCACGAAGTTTATTTGCTTTCTTTGTATCACGATAAATTCGATTAAAACTCTCTGGTAAACTTTTCTCGTTTGAAGCATAAGATTCAAAAATTTTAATTATCATAGTTTCTGCTCGCTCAGTCATTTCAGTAACTTTTGCATGCTTATATAAATTACTATTTAAAAATTGCTTCATCTTAATATGCTCAATTTCAAGGCCATCACTAAATTTTGCAGTAACCAAATTATTCTTCCTGATATCTCTTATAGATTTTGGATTTAAATCATTCAACATAAGTTTTGTATTAATTATTAAGTCATTTATTACAGCATTGATCATATGTCTTAAAGATTCATGCAGTAAGCGTTTTTCATCGCTATGGGGAAATTTTAATTTTATAGAATCAAATGATTTTCTAAATAAGCTAATTTCATTGAGCTGCTCAAAACATAGAAGGCCCGCTCGAACTCCATCATCTATATCATGATGATTATAAGCAATTGCATCAGCAATATTTACTAATTGCGCCTCTAAGCTAGGTTGAGTTCTATTTAAAAATCGTTCGCCAATCAAGCCAAGATTTCTGGCATTTCTTGCTGAACAATGCTTTAAAATGCCCTCTCTAGTCTCAAAAGTAAGATTAAGCCCATCGAATTGAGCATATTTTGCTTCAAGCTGATCAACGACACGCAATGACTGATAATTATGTTCAAATCCTCCTTCACTATGCATACATTTATTCAATGTATCCTGACCAGCATGCCCAAAAGGAGTATGTCCCAGGTCATGAGCTAACGCAATAGCCTCGATTAAAGTCTCATTTAATGATAATGCTTGAGCTATCGTTCTCGAAATTTGCGATACCTCAATTGAGTGCGTCAATCTTGTCCGATATAAATCTCCTTCATGATTAACAAATACCTGGGTTTTATAAACAAGCCTCCTAAAAGCACTTGAATGAATTATTCTGTCACGATCCCTTTGATATTCACCACGAAAATTTGGCTTGGCTTCATTATAAATCCTTCCTTGACTCTGATTTTCAGTGGCAGCATAACAAGCATACGAGCTTTCGTCATCAAGCATACGATTAGTTAAGCCTCTTATTTAAGACATTTCGAATATCTTCGTTATTAATATTATTATTAATAACAGCATCACCCAAAGATCGAAGTAAAATAAATCGTAATTTTTTATCTTGCACTTTCTTATCCAGCAACATTGCGTCTAGCAAAGAATCAATCTCAATAGAATTAGCAGTATGAGGTAACCCAATATTTCTAATTAGACGCTCTAGACGTGCTTTTTCATCGGTGTGAATGGCACTAATGTCTGCTGCTAATAACATTCCAATTGCAATCGCCTCACCATGAAAAATCTCACCATAGCCTTTTACATTTTCAATAGCATGCCCAAATGTATGGCCAAAATTCAATAGTGCTCTTTTACCCATTTCTAATTCATCCTCACCTACAATTTCTGCTTTGGTCTTACATGAGGTCAAAATTGCTTGAACAAGGGCTGTTGGTTCTCGTTGTAAGAGATTTGTTACATTATTTTCCAGCCACGAGAAAAATTTTTCATCTGCAATGGCGCCATACTTTATCACCTCCGCCAAACCTGATATAAATTCTCTTTCTGGAAGCGTGCATAGAGTAGCGGTATCAATCAATACCAATTTTGGCTGATGAAATGCTCCAATTAAATTTTTCCCATTAGGATGGTTAATTCCTGTTTTACCTCCAACTGAAGAATCTACTTGTGATAGGAGCGTTGTCGGAATTTGAATGTAAGAAATTCCTCTCATATAAGAGGCCGCAGCAAAGCCAGAAATATCTCCGATAACACCCCCACCTAAAGCGATTATTGTTGTGTCTCTACTAGCTCTCATCTCAACTAATTTATCTAGAATTTTCGCCCAAACTTTTTGATTTTTATTCGATTCACCATCGGGGAGTACAATACTATGAACTCCTTTATTTTTTATTGATGACAATAATGAGTCTAGATATAGAGGGGCTATCACTTCATTGGTGACTATCAAACAATCCTTGCCAGTTATCCATTTTTCAAGATTAAAACCATCTTGTATAAGAGAAGATCCAATTATTATTGGATAGGAACGTTTGCCTAATTGCACTTCAAGGATTTTTTGATTTATCACAAAACTAGCCTTCTATATTTAATCATTATTAAGTCAACTCATGCATTAATTATTTCTTGTGCCACACTTTTTATCTTCCTGCCATCAGTATTAATAGTAATATCTGCAATAGATTTATATAGCGGGTCTCGCACCGCCATTAACTCTTCTAAAACTTTCCGTGAGTCCTTATTGGTGAGCAATGGACGCTCTTTGCCTTTCTTAGTTCTCTCTACCTGCTTACCAACACTTGCATACAAATATATTACTGTCCCTCTTGAGCCTAAAAAAATACGATTCTGCTCATTTAAAATAGCACCTCCACCAGTGGCTAATACAATATTTTTTTTCTCAGAAAGCTCTTTTATTATTTTTTGTTCGCGCTGCCTAAAACCTTTTTCGCCCTCTTTTTCAAAAATAAATGGAATATCAACACCCGTCCTTGATTCAAGTTCTTCATCGCTATCATAAAAATCACGATGAAGTAATCTAGATAAGTGACGACCAACAGCTGTTTTACCAGCGCCCATTGGTCCCACAAGAAAATAATTTCTTGATTGAATCATATATCTCTCTTTTATAAGCTCAAGATAATTCTACCAATATAGCCTAGATAAACAAATTTGCTTTGAATTACAGGAAATTAATTTAAAAAAGCTTATAATTTTATTAATTAGAAAAAATTATAAATTTATATTAATTTATAATTCTAAGATGTTTTTTACAGAGATATATGGCACTAATTAAAAAAAATATTGCTTCAAGGTTGATCTATTGGCTTTCATTGCTGAGTGGTCTTGGTTTAGTATTTTCAGTTATCCTTACTGCCGGTATTTTAGCTGCGTACTTTTATGTCAAACCAGGACTACCTCCTGCCGAAACAATTCGTGAAATTCCTCTCGAAACGCCTCTGAAAATATATAGTCGTGATGGCAGGTTGATCGATGAAATTGGGGAGCGAAAAAGAATAATTGTTGATTACGAAGATTTGCCCAATCATGTAATTTACGCCTTTATTGCAGCAGAGGATCGTCGGTTTTTTGATCATCCAGGCATTGATTACCAGGGAACTTTAAGGGCAGCACTAAATATAATTACTACAGGAAAGATCAGTGGTGGAGGGAGCACACTGACCCAACAGCTCGCCAGAGATTATTTTCTGAATAGAAAGCGATTGTTCACAAGGAAAATACTCGAAGCCTTTTTAGCTTATAATATTGAACAAGAATTTTCGAAAAAAGAGATTATAACTCTTTTTGTAAATAAAATGTTTTTCGGTCAACGTGCCTATGGTGTAGCAGCTGCAGCTCAAGTCTTTTTTGGTAAAAATATCAAAGACCTTGATATTGCCGAAGCAGCTACTTTAGCTGGAGTGCTTCCGGCACCATCAAATTATAATCCTGTTAGAAGTCCTAGTCTGGCAGAAATAAGAAGAAATTATGTGTTATCTAGAATGCGTGAATTGAATTTCATTGATGAACAGAATTTTCAGCAAGCCATTATAGTACCAGTTTTATCTAAACTACATGGTACTGCAAGTGAATTATCAGCTCCTTATGTAGCTGAAATGGTTCGTATTGCTATGATCGAAAAATACGGCAAAGACGCTACAAGGGATGGATATAAGGTAACTACGACTATAGATTCCAATCTGCAGCAAGCTGCTACATACTCATTAAGAAGAGGTTTGCTGGAATATACTCAACGACAAGGTTATCAGGGACCTATCGCTAAAATTAATATTGAAAGTCTCAATACTTCTTTGCCTTTTGAAAAATGGCCAGAACAAATTCGTCTTGCCATTGAAGAATTAGATGATCTAGCAGTCTTGAGGCCAGCATTAGTAACAAACCTTAATTTTGATAATTCTGCGAATATCATATTTAGCTCTGGACAGAGATCAGAGCTGGCCTGGAATTCAATAAAATGGGCTAAACCCTATGGTGATATTGGTTCTTCTACACTGCCAAAAATTGTAGATGATGTCCTTGCACCAGGTGACATTATCTATGTCATGCTCACAACCACTGGAGATTTTGCATTAGCAGAGATACCTCAAGCAAATGCTGCGGTAGTATCTATAGATCCGTTTGATGGAGCAATATCATCACTTAGCGGTGGTTTTGATTACAATATTAATAAAATTAATCATGCTCTCAATAAAGGGCGCCAGCCTGGCTCATCATTCAAACCATTTATATATTCTGCGGCACTAAAAGAGGGTAATACAGCAGCTACGATTCTACTTGATGCACCAGTTGTTATGAGCTCAGTTGAACTTGAGGAAGATTGGCGACCATCAAATTACAGCGGAAGATTTTATGGTGAGCAGCGCTTGAGAGAAGCTTTAGTAAAATCAATGAATCTTGCTACTGTCAGATTACTTTTAGAAAAAATAGGTATCAGTAATGCAATTAAGCATATCAAACCATTTGGTTTTGGTGATAACAATCTACCAAATAACGGTGGTCTTGCACTTGGTGCTGGTTCAGCTTCTCCTTTAGATATGGCACAAGCTTATGCTGTTTTTGCCAATGGAGGATATTCAATTACCCCATATATTATCGGTTCAATTAGGAATGCAGATGATCAAATCATTTACAATAACTCTAATCCAATTGTTTGCACACACTGTGAAAAAAATATCTCCAATGAGAATATTTCTAACAATTTAACTCTTAATCAATCTGAAGAATATGGATTAGAACTAGAAAATATGGTCGATATTATTGATATATACAAACCAGATGCCAACTTTAGTCCAGAATTATTTAGCGATATAAATCTAGCGCCAAGAATAATCTCAAAACAAAATGCTTTTCTTATGCAGGATATGCTGAGAGAAGTTATTAGAAGAGGGACAGGAGTAAGGGCTAATCGTGAACTAAGAAGAAGGGATTTATCTGGGAAAACTGGTACAACCAACGATTATCGTGATGCCTGGTTTGCTGGATTCAATAATGACATTTCAGCTGTAGTATGGGTCGGCAATGATAATAATGAACCACTAGGGAATGGTGAGCAAGGCTCCAGAACTGCATTACCCATATGGATAGAGCTAATAAGAGACGCACTGAAAAATACTCCTCTGAGTAGCATGCCCATGCCCGATCAAATGGTAACTGTTAGAATCTCTAAATTGACTGGATGTCCAGCAAACTCTGATGAAACAGACGACATCATGTTTGAAATTTTTCACAAAGACAATGTACCTAATTGTGATGAAGTGACATCCTCTAATGATATTTTCAATTAAAAAAGTTGCTATATGCAACCAAAATCAAAAAATCAGTTAAAAAATATGATTGCACAGGAATGTGCACGTATCATGATCGAGCATGATATCAAAAAATACTACACTGCCAAAGTCAAGGCTGCTTCCAACCTAAATCTTACCCATTTAGGTTGCTTGCCGAGTAACTCAGAAATAGAAGAAAAATTAATTGATTACTATAAGCTATTTCATGGTGAATCACATGAAATTTTAATTCGCAAATTACGAAAAACAGCATTTAATATTATGAATATATTAGCTTTCTTTGAGCCATTATTAGTCGGACCTGTTGCCTCAGGCACAGCTTCATCAAACTCTCATGTCAATATCCACCTTACTGCTGAAAATATGGAAGATGTGATAATTTTATTAGAATCAAAAAATATTACTTTTAAACTAATTGATAAAAAATTGAAAATGAATAACTTTGATACAAAAGTTTTCAATGGCTTATGCTTTATTTATGAAGATACTAATATCGATCTGACTATTTTTTCTCACACAGAAAAAAAACACGCTCCAATTAGTCGGATTAATAACAAACCCATGGTAAGAGTAAAATTGAGCGCTCTAAAAAAGCAAATTCAGCTATGATCGGGCATTTAACTGAGTGTAGTCTCTTTGTGATTTTCCGGTATATAGTTGGCGAGGCCTACTAATTTTTCCATCTGGATCGGTAATCATCTCACGCCAGTGGGCTACCCACCCAACTGTTCTGCCAATGGCAAACATTACCGTAAACATTGAAGTTGGTATGCCCAACGCTTGGTATATAATTCCTGAATAAAAATCTACATTTGGATAAAGATTTTTTTCAATAAAATATGGATCGCTCAAAGCCACCTCTTCAAGTTCAACAGCTAATTCTAACAATGGTGAATTATTTTTACCGCTCTGATTAAGGACTTTATGGCACATCTTACGGATAATTTTTGCTCTTGGATCATAATTCTTATAAACGCGGTGTCCGAATCCCATTAACCGAAACGGATCATTTTTATCTTTTGCTTTAGCAATATATTTCTGTATGTTCTTTTTGCTACCGATATCTTCCAACATCCTCAGAACTGCCTCATTCGCCCCTCCATGAGCTGGCCCCCATAGTGCAGATATACCTGCTGCTATTGCTGAATATGGATTTGCACCCGAACTTCCTGCCATTCGAACGGTGGATGTTGAGCAATTTTGCTCATGATCTGCATGCAGTATAAATAATAGATCTAGAGCTTCACTAGCTATTGGATCTATTTCTTTATTTTCAGCCGGAACAGAAAAAAACATATGCAGTAGATTTTCGCAATAGCCTAAATCATTTCTTGGGTAAACGAATGGTTGACCCACTGAATGCTTATAGGCAGCAGCTGCAATAGTTGGTAACTTTGCAATAATACGATGTGCAAAAATCTCACGAGCATGAGAATTATTGATATCCATGGTGTCATGGTAGTAAGCAGACATAGACCCTACAATCGCTGAAAGCATGGCCATCGGATGAGCATCATAACGAAACCCATTAAAAAAACGCAACATGCCTTCATTAAGCATGGTGTGATGAGTGATTGACGCTGAAAAATCATCCAATAAATTTTTACTGGGTAGATCACCATAAAGGAGCAAATATGCGACTTCGATAAAATG
>Ga0315330_10000160_pt1 | contig 36357 bp, 31 predicted proteins | sample M140m34915metaG_FD_203453 | JGI IMG/M metagenome (GOLD analysis project Ga0315330, IMG submission 203453) | Ammonia-oxidizing marine archaeal communities from Monterey Bay, California, United States - M1 40m 34915 | ecosystem: Environmental > Aquatic > Marine > Intertidal zone | place: USA...
CACTTAGCCAATCCTGAGGATATAAATCATACATTCGCTTCAAATGGGTAAAATTACGTGAAGCTCCTTCGTCTCCCAACGCACCAGTCATATCTTCTGCGTCTTTCAGTACAGCGGCCCTTATTTTATTAGCGATCGTTCTATCCCATTTGTTAATATCGCAGAGCATATCAATCACGGGCCACATGAAGTATGTATTCATCCGACGAATAACGTAGTTCAGCATTTTCTCTTCCGACACATCACAGGCAGTGACAGCCACGGCGTTAATTTCGACTCCTCCTGGGTCTCGCCCGGCTTTTTCTGCGGCTTCGCGCACTATTGAAACGCTACGTGAGACAGCGGCTGCGTTAAGGCAAGAAAATAAAATGACGCCATCCACATTTTTCCCAGCCCACTCTAAGGCTTTGTCTCCGACAGCACCCATATACACGGGTGGTGGCGCTTCTAGGATGATACCTAAGTTTGCATTTTTCAATGACCACCCATCGTACGCTGCGTCAACACTATCTCCGCGCCAAAGCGCACGCATTGTGGCAAGATAGCGCTCTATAACCTTCAGATTAGACCGGGGAACACAAAGCATATCCGCAAGTCTATCCTGCCCTCGGCCAATTCCTAGGCTAAATTTTCCGGTAGTTAGAAGAGCCATAGTAGAGGCGAAAGACGCCGTAATCATGGGGTTCCGAGCAGGGAGGTTTGCTATTAACCCCGCACCTATCGATAGTTTCGGCGCCGCCGCCGCGGCCGCACCACATAAGACGCCAATATCTTTGGAACCTGGCCTTTCAGAAAGCCAGACAGATCCCAGACCTAGTCTTTCTCCGAATTGAACATCCTCTATTAGTGGCTGGGGGTCTGCTATATGCCCGCCAAGAGCGAAAAAACCAAGTTCAGGATATAGTTGGCGCATGGTTACACCTCGTATTAGCCACAATTAACGGTTCGGCGTTAATTTTATGTGAACAGCGATTCAGTACTAGGTAAAACATCGGGATTGTGGTCAAAATTCATCGACTTAAACCAGATCCTCGCGCGTAAAACTGAGCTGCGAGCATGTTCTATTACTAACTTTTTACACTTTCGTTTACAAGGAATACTGCCGTCCACACCAATGCTAATTACGAGCTCCTCAATAGCATGCGCTAATTCGTTTGTATTCACACCTTGCGGCAACTCACGGATTGTACTCAACGCTGCACTAGTAGTATGTCCGCCATCACATACTTCCACGAGCGCATGCGACAACTCATTCAGGGCAGAGTGCTCGATCTCTTCAATCTGTTTTTCTCGACCTTGATGCTGATTTAGCACCTGTAAGTGCCCTAAAAGAAGGTTAGCTTGCTCCATCGCTAGAGGATTCTGACTATCTATAGCTGGTATAATGACTTCGGTTAATGCTCTCATCATAGTACGAATTCGGAGCTCTATTGACGGGTTCATAAATGGGGTCCTTTTTCGATTACATCGATCAATTCGTTAATAAAAACATAGCCAGCTGGGGCAAGCCAACTCATTAAAGCGTCTTGATGATTATGTGCCTCGTGAGCTGCTCGAAGTCCGCTACCCAAACAAATTACGCTGCATTTGTAGAGACAAAGCACTTGGTAAAAATGTAGGATATTTTCATCTATACGGCGTCCGGAATTTTCAGTATAAAGATTTGCTAGTTCGCGAGCGGGAAGCAAACTAGAAGCGAGAAGTACATTGTTTTCGCTGTGACTCCAAAGGCGTAAGAAAGTCCAAGCTAAATCTTCATGATAATCGCCTATATGTACAAATTCCCAATCTAAGATTGCTGTGATCTCGGCATGATGTTCGTCGAACAGGTAATTCCCTGTTCGATAATCACCATGAACCAAAACTAATTCGGCGGTGTCGGGAAGGTTTTGCTTAAGCCAACTTTCCGCCAAGCCTAATATAGGTATCCCTCGAAGCGCGTCACTATGCCATACCTTTGTCCACCAATTGACTTGCCATCGAGCTGCTTGCTTTGGATCTGCATTTGGGATCTGAAACGATTCAAGAATGGGATCGTTGATATCAATTGCATGAATGGAGCTAAGATGGTTTATAAAATGTACGACCAATCGACTTCGTAAATCTTTTCCTAAGACCGTACCAAAACCCGTGACATTCGAATCGGAGTTACTAGGCTTAGTCACCCCGTTCACAAATTCAGTAATCAATGCAGGTCGCCCAAGCATTGAGCCATCAACATCAACCCACAGAGCTTTAGGAACAGGGACATGTGCACTCGCCAACTGTAGCGCTTCCATTTCTCGCTGGCGACTCGTAATGGCTACACCTTCAACTGGTTCTAATCTGAGGACGTAACGCCTGCAAGGCTTGCCATTGGCCTCCAGTTCAAACTCAAATTGTTCTTTTGAAGCACCGCCGGCCAGACGCTTCAAGTTTGTAATTTTTATGTCCCGAACTCCCTTCTTTTTAAGAAAAGCGGAAAGACGTTCACACAGTACTTCTGGTTTAGACACGGAATACGGTTTTTCTTTTCGCGCTGTTGTAATTCTCTGTAGAGTTCTTTCGATCTCCGGTTCGAGATCGAAAGATTTAGTCACTTTCTGAGATTGTTTAGTATCCATGAACACTTAAATTGTAGACCTCACTCTCCGTCTCCAGCCCATCCTCCATCTACCCTAAGTGTAGCCCCTGTTGTAAAGCTTGATTCTTCGCTGGCGAAATACAATGCTGCGCCAACAATCTCTTCTGGCTCCCCGCCTCGACCACTCGCAGATATAGATGCCCGTTCCTTAAAAGATGCCATATCCCAGGCTTTTGAAATATCAGTCATAAACGGTCCGGCCATGATGCAATTAACTCTTACCCCGTCACCATACGCATGTGCATATGCTTGTGTCAGCGCGTTCAAGCCGGCCTTTGCGCTACCATAGGGCTGCGAGCTAGGAGAAGGTGTCTCTGACGCAGTCGACGAAATATTAATTATAGACCCTCTGATTTTAGCCTTTTTCATGCGAGAACCGACTAGCGCCATTAACCTAAAAGGGGCCTTTAAATTAATAGCTATGACTTTGTCAAAGAGTTCCTCTGAGACTTCTTCGAGAGAAGGATAGAGTGGGGACATACCAGCATTATTGACGAGGATATCAATAGACCCTAATTGCTCTTCGACGGCTTTCACCATAGGCTCTAATTCGTCCCATTTTCCTACATGGCATGCCAGCGGCAACGCTTTTCGTCCAATTAGTTCTATCTCCTGCGCAACAACTACGCAGTTTTTTAACTTACGACTGACCACTGCGACATTTGCACCCTCTTTCGCAAAGGCAATTGCCATTTCTTTGCCCAGCCCCCTACTCCCTCCAGTAATTAAAGCGGTTTTCCCTTCGAGTCTATTTCCCATTATTGACTTTTCCTTAGTAACGCATTAGATGCTATTGCCAAAAGTATAACCACAATGAACACGCTAGGCGCGCCTGGTAAGAATCCGATAATACTAAGCATTGAACTCTCCCCTAAAGAATTGGCCCCAAACGTTAGCGCTCTGTTGCTCACAGCGTTACCTACCCAGTAAAACACTGTGAAGGACCACGCACAGTAGCAAAAGCCATATGCCATTATTTTGTTCTTAGTCTCGGTTAGTCGAAGATGTGGTAGAGAAAGCCCTAACAGCATGACAAGTACTCCATTCAACAGGCCGCCAGTATGCGCTCGTACCCAACCTTCCGATGTCCCATATACTGGTATTTCGATAATATGGCCTGGCCAAACTTCGAAACCTCCTACTAATTGAAAAAGCAGCATAAAGCCAGATAGAGAAGCCACTAATATAACCAAAAGCCCATTTAGAAGCATGATACGTTGTAAATTTTCCATCTAAGTTACTCCCCAGATAATTAGAAATTTTAAATTAAAACACTATACAAATATTCTTACTGAGTAAATTTACAAATGTGGGATGGGCATCTCAGGATGACTGGTATCCACGAGAGGCTGACATTCGGGATCGACATCGGGATAGGCGTCAACCCAATCATGGAACCATTCTGTGTCAGATGAGTCTCTGGGATCGTGCCAAGGAAGAAGGGCATTTAGCAATGAAGGCCCAACATTCCATATGATTGCACCTAGCATGCGCGCGATGCCTATTTGTCCTTTTATTGTCCAAAGCACCTTGTCTTTCTTTAGCGCGGCCAGCATCCCTAACATGCCGTAGCCCAACACATGGAAGCTGCCGTGGAAAACTCCTATGGCTCTATGCACGTAGGAGCCTGAGTAAGCCATGTATACGTCAAAAGCTACAGTTTTATGCTCAGCCTCCTCGATCATGTGCATTAGCCAGAACGACGTAATGTATGGGCAACTATCTTTAAACATTTTGACGCGCTTACCACACATCCATTTAGTGAATCCCTGTGTCATCGTCTCAAATCCAGCGCTGTATGCAAGCCTCGTACGCAGTGATTTTTCTGACAAGCGTTTGTATGACTTTTGGATCTTTCGCTCAACCTCCTCAAATTCAGGATAACCATTTTTTCGGAGCAAAAAGTTTAGGCGTTTATGGCACTCGTGGTGCCTAAACTCCTGACTATTGAAGTCCTTGATGTCTTGCAGAAGGTCATCGTCATCGATAAAAGGTCGCGCTTCATTATTCGTCCGGCATAGATAAGGCTCAAGGTAGGGCATTGTTAAAGAGACGCCATTAAAGAAGTGTGCTCGCCAAATATTACCTGGCACCCATTTAGGATTTAAGTCATCGGGAAAGTCAAAACTAAAATTACGGGGTGTAATTCGCTTATCTGCGCTCATGACTCTCGCCCCTTTTTATTCACCTAAAACACCAACAATACATTTACAGCAAATTAATCAAAAATACTCTAATGCTGTAGGTTAAGTTTACTTGATGAACGATTGCAGTGCGTCGTTACAAACCCCTGATAGATCAGGCTTTGTTATGTCCTGTAGTGCGGGCGCTGGATAGTCGTGGTTTAACGACAACGATTCTAATGCTGCTCTATCACTACGAAAGATCAATCCTAATGGTAATCTACCTTCGTCCCTTAATTCCTGCATACGGGTAAATGCTTGAGTCCGATTCTCAGGATCGTAACCTTCCTCCGAATCCACATCATAAACACTGGTTCTCCAGTCCCGATACGTATCGTTGTACGTAACACATGGTGACAAGACCTCGAGGTAGGACATTCCCTTTCCTGCCCTCGTGTGTTTCAGCGCTTCAGTCGTTAGTCGTGCCAGTTGGGCCGGTTGACCACTGTAGGCCCGCGCAATAAAAGTTGAGCCAGGTATACTCAACCCTAGCATCACTGGATCAAGATCTTCTTCTAGATTGTCTTGATAACCAGTGGGCGCGGTGGGAGACGCTTGACCTTTCGTAAGCCCATATGTGCCATTATTCATTACTATATAAGTAACCCCAGGGTTGCGTTTAAAGGCATGCATTAAATGTCCGCCACCTATAGCATAGCCATCACCATCGCCCCCAACTCCGACTACGGTCAACTCGGGATTCGCCAGTTTAGCGCCAGTCACCGTAGGCAGCACACGACCATGCAATGTGTGATAGCCGTAGCACGATAGATTATTTTGCAACGATCCAGAGCAACCTATTCCCGCAGTCACAAATCTCTCGTGCGGTGGTATTTTCAGCTCTTCCAATGAGCCTACTAAAGCCTGAAGGACCCCAAAATCTCCGCACCCTGCGCACCAGATGGGTCTTGCGGGAGTAAATGTTTTCGTCATGCCACTTTATCCTCTTTAAGGTTTAGTTTGGTTATTACTTCATTTACCAGATCTTTTGCTTGCATCGGCACTCCATCGTATCTAAGGATACTATGCATGTTTTCGTCATTTCCCCCATGAGAGTGAATCAATTTTTTAAGTTGCGCTTGATAGTTGTACTCAACTACAAAGGTGTTTGGACAGCGTTGAGTGAATGCCGGAGTCTCATCAAGCATGGGCCATAACGTACGAACCTGATGATACTGAGTGTGGATGCCCTTTGAGGACAATATGTCCATCGCCTCGAGTATGACCCCGTAGCACATTCCTACGCCTATAAATGCAATATCTGCGGTCTCTACACCATGGGTAACCGCCTTAGGGAGCTCTGGTTTCATACTCTCCATTTTCCCTTGACGTTTTTCCATTTGCCTATTTCTATTTATTGGGTCCACCGAGACTAGTCCGAACTCGTCATGTTCGTTACCAGTCACTAGTCCCATACCACCTGGAGTACCAGGTGCAGCAAACGGAGACGCGCCACTCTCAGTGAAAAGATATCGCTTATAAACTTCAAGCTCTGCGACTTGTTCAGCATCAAGGCGATCGCCTCGATCAATAGTAACTCCTGCCAAATCAAGCGGGTCCATGGTGGCTGTATTCTGAGATAGTCCTTGATCAAGACACATAAACACCGGCACTTGATACTTTTCCATTACATTACAACCAGTAATAGTTAGCCAAAAGCATTCTTCTGGCGTTCCAGGAGCTATTACTACCCTCGGGAAATCTCCCGCCCCGCCATAACAAAGTAAATTAATATCACTTTGCTCTGGCTTAGTAGGCATACCCGTACTAGGCCCACTTCTTTGGGCGTCTACTATCATTACGGGAACTTCGGCCATTCCTAGCTGGCCGATACCTTCCTGCATCAATGCTATACCGGGCCCGCAGGTTGCTGTCATTGTCCTTGTCCCAGTCAAAGCTGAACCAATACACATATTAATTGCTGATAGCTCGTCTTCAGCTTGCTTTACGACACCTCCAAACTTGGGCAACCATTTAACTAACCATTCCATCACGTCAGTCGAAGGCGTTATCGGATAACCACAGAAAACCCTTCCACCAGCAACTGCAAACCCGAATGCGCACGCTTCATTTCCTGTGATTAACATATGAGGTTTTGCGTCTTGAGAAGTGATTTCAAATTTGCCCTTGCCAACTTCAAGGCCAGCTTCGTCAGACAGTTTACACCCGACCGCTAGCGCCTCGAGATTGTATTTTACGGCTTGAGCACCACGGCGCGTGAAGCGCTTTACAAACGCTTTTTCCATCTCATCGTCTTGCAGTCCTATTAAGCGACCTATCACCGCAAAAGAAATACTGTTTTTATATATGTCTCGTCTGAAGTGCTTTACCGCATATCGGCTTAGCGGGACTGGTATTAGCCTTACACCTTCCGGCAGTCCGTGCCCTTCCGGCAGCTCACCATTCGAGCTGTCGTATATAACGATGCTTTGGGAATTTAGACGGAAGGCGTACTTCGGCACGGCTAGTTGATCGAACGCTACTAGCAAGTCGATATGACTACTTATGCATAGTCTCTCACCATCGTAAGCTCGGAGAGTAGCAGCAGTGATACCGCCCTTGATTCGGGAAAGCACATCTCGCTCAGTGTAGACACGCAGTCCTCCTCCTCTTAAGACATCTGCCAAAACATTTACGACCGTCAGTGAACCGTCTCCTCCTTGTCCCGCAACAATCACATTAAGATCTTCTAGAACTGGTTTCACATCGCTCATTTGTTCTCACCCTCGGGCTTAGCAGCAATTTTTTTCTTTTTCTTTTTGGGCGGAGGTGGTGGCAACGGCACCCAATTTTTTGCGTCACTCCCCTCTTCCCATCCTCGGTAATAATTTTTGGGATCGAGATTACCAATTTTTTCTCGTTCAGAATAGCTAGGCATCAGCGCGGGTAATGGACGGTTTCTTTTATACTCAGAAAGTCTTTTGACAAGGTCTTTCCCGATTGGGTGCTCGTCTAACTCTTTTGTTTCAACCCACCCATCAGCCACCAGCGCCTGCCAGGCCTTATGTCCCGCCTCTGTTCGAATAAATGTTATCGTCCACTTATCTAAGCCGATACCTCCGAGAGCTATATCAGAATTATCGGCAGCATAATCAGCGCAATAAAGACAAGCAGGACGAGCATACTTCCCAAATGCTTTGAGAGACTTCACCTCTTCTCGTCCATCGCGAAGTTTTATCTCTACCCTTCCTTTGATATTAATATTCATAATATCCTTTTTGGGGACTTCTAAGTCTTCGGCGAGCCAGTCGATCCCTTTCTCCGTAAACGATTCGGAACAAAGCAACCCGATCACTAGCGAAATGTTCTTTGAATACCACTCAGCAACGTCTAATCGGATACTTGAAAATTGTTGCTGGCGAACTCCGTTAACTTGACAAGGAACTCCAACGACTGCCAGTGGCGAGATGTCTTTCTTCATCGCCTCGACTAATGCTAGCGTGTTTGGCTGATACGTATATCTAGACCGTGCACCTTTGATAACTTCCTCTTTTGTTTGCTGCAGCATGGACGACCCCATCTGAGGGTTTTCCGAATGTTCTTCACCCGCCACAGTAGCCTTGATCGTGCCATTCTGCATTCCATGCAATATGAGTGCCGTACAAACTCCCCCATCTTGACCTTGCTCCAGCATTGCCTTGTCGGTTGCCCGAGCATACACGCCATACGCATAAGGACCGAACCCTTCATCCTTCACGGGTTCTTTTAATTCAATTTGATCTTTCAAATCGTTGTCTACTGGCCTTAAAACCGGACATACGTCTACGCAAAGCTCACAAAACACACATGCATCGTGCCGGGTATCTAACGGTACTTCTTCTTCATAATCAAAGACGTCTACAGGGCAGATCGTCACACACGCCGCACACCCAATACATTTCTTAGGGTCGACAACTTCTTCCATTAGTAGGTCAACCGCTTTGAAGCCACCTCTATTATATTCGGACCGCCAGGCATAAGCCCACTCGTTAGGATCACTGCCTTGATCAACCAGCCTATGATACCTTCCTTGAACTTCTTTCGTTAGCTCATCAAGATCCAACCTTCATTCCTCCGTAATAGTTGTTCTTCAGCACACACATCGTCCAGACGCGCATACTTTACCAACAAATTAGCACAGCTAATTTCCCGTGCTAAAATAGAACTATCCTCTTTGAACTTTTAGTTCAACCGCGTGAGCTAAAAGTAAGCTTACCCATCATCTTACGAGACATCTGCTATTGCGCCCGTAAGACCATGATTTTATGCGCCTTATCCCTTAAACACAACGTATTTTAAAGGTCTAATTTCGCGCTAGCAATGTATATTTAAGCGACTATTCGGATTTTCGACCATTTTTACTTAAAAGTACCTCAACAGCTCGACTTGCAAGACGTCATCGTGTCTAAATGAATACAACGGATTCATCTTTGCAGTGTCCACCAAAAGTCGAAATTCAACTTCGGCTTTCCAATAACTGCCAAATCGACGACTAGCTTCTATATTGAAAAAATACCCATCATTATTAAGGTCAGATAAGACGCCAGCCAATATTTGAGAATCGGAGCTGTCATTGAATGCCAAACGCCCCCCCAGAAACAGGTCATTATTAAAAGGCGAACTGCTAGTTTCTCCTCGTTCGTCCCAGTGGTATTCACTCAGGAGGCCTAAATCTAAAGCCGACTCAAATACCCCTACTATCGTGTATTCAAATCCACCTACTCCCGCCATATAAGTAGACCCTTGTCCTTGCCTTCGTAAAAATTCGAACTTAAACAGCCAATTTTCAACCGTTGCTTGAAGATCTAAACCACTTTGGTGTATCAAATCATAGACTGGGGCAAGCGTCACTTGACCACTTTCACTTACATTTGATTTAAATCGTGGCTCACGAGTTGTCCCCCAAAAGTGGTATACGCCGAAGTCGATTATATCGATATATGTAGAATATCTTATTGCGTAATCAACGTGCTTATCCTTAGCAGCGGACTGATATTCGACAGCACTTTTATCAAATCTGAATGAGGGTTGAAAACGACCATGTTTGCCAGAATAAGTTCTCTCACGAAATCCTGGCAGAACAAAAAGATCGATAGTGCCCCAGTCCTGGATTAGAGCAAGATTAACCATTGGCTGGCCCAGCTTATCCTCGAGGTCACTGTTTTCAACGGCATCGCTTTGATTAATGATATCTACTAGATGATTCGACTCAGCCACACCCCAGAAAACTTTTCGGAAACCAGTACGTAACTCCCAGTCCGTACTTGCGTATATATAGCTTAACTCCCGTATGTCAGCATGAGACCGTCGAGAATCTTGGTCGTCATAACGAAAAAACGGAACAAATAGAACACTTTGCTTTCCATTGTCCCAGGAAGAGTAAAATTCAGGTTTAAAAGAAATCGAAAACGACTCCCGCGGCATAGAGTTGATAGTGCCCTCATTTGGAAACCAACGGAATTCCGCTCCGACATTTCCCGACACCTCGGTCTCGAATGCCATCAGAGCTGTTAAATTTAGGCTTAGGAAAGCAAGCAATAACTTAAAAGATATGTTCGACATTGTGTAAGGCTCTGTCCAAAGGGAGTTGGTTAGTTTTATGGGCACGCTAATTACAATATGAAAATGGGCGTACTCACGATTCACGGCGTTTAGCAGATAAGCATATTAAATTGTACTACGTTTTATAAAAAATGAATAATTTATTTATTATTCATTTTTAGCGCCTTGCCCGAGACTTTACTCGATGATGGAAGCTAAACTTTCATTTCGGCAAACCTAGATTCAATGACATCACTGCGTACTAGAATCCGAACCGAACAAATCTGATCTCACGTCAATATCTTTTACTACTCCTAGGTCACAAGTCATGAAAAAAAATGTGTCTGCTCCGGAGCGATCTAGGACACTCCTTGCACCGTTGTCGCCAGTCAGTCTAAGTAATTGCTCTCTATACCTCACGGGAAAGCCGACGGGATGGCCCAGTCTACCCTCAAAAACTGGTACTGTAATTTGATTACTCGTCACCAGGAAGTCACGTAATTTGCATATCGTAGATAAGCTCAGGTAGGGCATGTCAGCAAGCGCGATTATCCAGTGTGTGGCTCCTGAACTGGCAGCGATTCCATGGCTAAGCGAGTACCCCATGCCAAACCCAGAATTCTGCGATACGGCCACATCATATCCATGATCTACGAAAAGACTGCGAGTGGCAGTATTTTCAGAATCGACTACTACCAACAAGTCATCTACGCATTTTTTAAGCGTTTCTGCCGAACGTATGCCAATAGGCACCGAATCAGGCAAACTAGCCAAAATTTTATTCGCGCCGAATCGTGACGACTTCCCAGCAGCTAATAGAACACCAACCACTTTGGTCAAAGTACACGCTCAGAAAGGAGTATCACGTTGTTTCTCTCCGCTGTTATTTGCATCATAATAGAGAGTGCGATCTCTTGGGGCTTTCTGCTATTTATGTCAACACCTATTGGAGCACGAAGTCGCGCTAACTCTCCCTCGGAGAAATCGAAATGTTCAATTAATCGGCGTTCGCGGTTCCTAGTTGTTCGAATCGAGCCCAGCGCCCCGACATAGAAAGCCTCGCTGGCTAGTGCTTCCATTATTGCCATGTCGTCTATCTTAGGGTCATGCGTCAAAGTGACAATTGCAGTCTTAGAGTCTAGCACTCTTTGTTTTAGGAAATCGTCTGGGTAGCAATCAGAAACGCTACACTCCGAGTAAGGCCATGAACTCCGATAATCCTCCCGCGGATCACAAACTTCAATTGAGTAACCTAAAAATTGCGCCTGTCGGTATACGCATTGCGCTAGCTCACCCATTCCAATAATTAATATCCGCCAGGCTTTTTCGTACACAAGACGGACAATCTGTCCTTTTATCTCAGTCTTATCGTCATCTAATGTTGGACCCCAAGAAGAAACGTTTGCCGCTAGATCAAACGTCCTGGTAACACTTTCACCAGTGGTCAAGCATCTGATCAATTCCTCAGAGTCGTCTATGGAGGACAAGGGCTCTAGCACTAACATGAGTGTTCCGCCACAGGGAAGCGTTCTGGAGGTATCTGAGGCATATTCCACCTGCTCCATTGTGACAGGAAAAGCCTTCTTTACTCGCAGTGCTAACTCATCCTCTATACAACCACCAGATACAGAACCACACATCAACCCCGACTCAGTAAGAATCATCACAGCTCCTGCAGGTCTCGGTGATGAACCCCACGTTTTTATGACTGTCGCAAGAAGAACATTTTCACCAGAATTTTGAAGCGCAAATCCTTGAAGGATCGTATTTAATTCATTTTGAGCAGTCGAGAAAGGTTCCATAAAAAATCACTTCTCTAAAATTCATACTGGTACAAAGCTCGCAGTCACGGAAGATCGGGAAGTGCTCCATACTTTTTCTTATATATATTAACGCGATTCTCTAAATCATCTTTCATGCCATCGATGCCTTCAGCCTTGACAATAGCGTCAAACATTTCGCGTGCTTCGTCGACAACGCTCACGCCAGCGACTAACACGTCATAGACAAACCAGTCGCCACCGTTATCTTTTAGTCTATAAGTCACCTGCACACTTTTTCCGGAGCTAGACACCAGCGTTTCTACCACAGCCCTTGTTCTTCTGATCTGCTCGTTAAGAATTTTAATTGCTTGATCACCGGTTAGGATCAGGTTGTTACGATAAGTATCTTCTAGATATTGCGAAAAAAAACTCACGAATAAGCGCCTTTCTTCCTTAGACGCCATTTTCCAATCTTCTGACAATGGATTCTGGGACATACTTCTAAAATCGAAAGACTGATCAATAATAAGTCCGATAGCTCCCCACTTCTCAGCCTGACTGTCACTAGTTTTTTCCAGAGCCGAAACTGCTTTATCGATAGTCGCTTCGATCATCTCGGTTGGCGTGAGGTTGGCGTAAGCCAAAGGCGTACTAAAAACCAACACAAGTAGCGTACTTAACGCCAGTCTTCTCAATATATGCACGGAGTCTTGCGAATACTTAGTATTCTGCATACGTTTTAATGCTCATCTAGTTCAATAGAAATACTTATAGTCTCGTCGTTTATTGTGAAATGTTCAACCGCCTCTTCGGCTTTTGATTGTTCGAACAGCAACTGCCTTGATAGGGTTTCATTTTTTATAAGCTCAATATTATCAGAGACCGCCTCAATTATTTTCTTACTGCCTTGCATGAAGACAGAAATACGATCAGTAAGATTCAGATCTAGCGCTTTACGCAAAGATTGAATACGGTTGATCACTTCTCTCGCGTAACCTTGACTCAGAAGTTCTTGCGTGATCTCTGTATCGATAGCAACTGTCACACCGTTCTCTTGCGCCACAATCCAGTCATCGATTTCGTTATGTATGATTTCGACATCCTCTTTAGAAAGCTCTATTGCTGAACCATCCACCATGAGCTTGAATGTTCCAGAGTTAGTTAATTGCCCAACATCTGAGGGGGAAAGCTTCGCAATCAACTCTGCGACTTTTTTCATCCTCTTACCCAGTTTTGGCCCCAAAGTCTTAAAGTTAGCTTTCGCAGTCCTTCTAACAATACCGTCAGAGTTTTCCACAAATTCAATACTTTTAATATTCACCTCTTCCAAGATTATTGCTTTCATTGTGTCGACGATCTCTCGGTCGGCTGCGTTTGCCTCTACCACAAGAAGTCTTGATAAGGGCTGCCGTACATTGATGCCCACTCGATTTCTTAGCAACAGAGCAAGCTGAACAATTTGTCTTGCTAAAGCCATTTTATGTTCAAGATGAGTATTGATCTCAGCAGCATCTACTTCGGGGAAGTCACTATGATGCACCGACTGTAAAGTCTCGCCCTCAACTACTTCTGTCAATCTCAAGTACAACCAGTCACTAAAAAATGGAGCGATAGGACTCATCAACTTTGAAAGCCCTAGCAAGCAGTCAAAGGTAGTTTGGTAAGCACACTCTTTATCATGCTCTTCAGTCGCCACGCCGCTACTATGCGCTTTTTTTGCAGCCCAAAACCTAGGCCTCGAACGTCTAATGTACCAATTAGATAGTTCTTCGACATAATCCTCAATAGCTCTAGCTGCGCGCGTACAATCGTAACTCGAAAGTGCGTCGTCCACTATTTTTGAAGTTGTGGACAATCGGCTTAACGCCCACTGATCTAACTCGGGACGCGACGATGCGTGTATCTTCTCTTCGTGGTAGGAAAAACCATCGATATTTGCATAGCTGGCCATAAATCGATAAACATTTTCTACTGTTCCAAAAAGCTTACCTCTGACTTCATTAAGTCCAAGTTCGGAAAACTTCATGTTATCCCAAGGGCTAGAATTACTCATCATGTACCATCTGACGACGTCAGCGCCAAAACGCTCCACCACATCAAATGGGTCAACGGTGTTACCTTTAGATTTAGACATTTTTTCTCCCTTCTCATCTAAAACTAATCCGTTAACAACAACATTTTTAAATGCTATGTCTTTTTTTATGAGCGATCCTATCGCGTGTAATGTATAGAACCAACCTCGTGTTTGATCAACTCCTTCACAGATAAAATCAGCCGGAAAATGTTTTTCAAACATTTCCTTATTTTCAAAAGGATAATGCCACTGAGCGAAAGGCATGGCGCCCGAATCGAACCAAACATCTAGAACGTCAGAAACACGCCGCATTGTTCCGCCGTCTGGTGACGGCCACGTTAGCCCATCTACGAACGGTCTGTGCAAGTCTAACTCAGCGTCTTCAGCACGCAACTCATCGCACTTTGATTGCAGCTCTTCTATCGACCCAATCACTTCAAAGTAATTTGAACCAGGCACATCTGACAGCCAGATTGGTAACGGAGTCCCCCAATACCGCTTCCGGCTCAATGCCCAATCGACATTATTCTCTAGCCAATTGCCAAATCGACCCTCTTTTATCGCAGGAGGATGCCAGTTAATGGTCTTGTTTGCCGCCACCATTTCATCTTTGATAGTCGTCGTACTGACGAACCAACTATCGACGGGATAGCTCATTAACGGAGTACCTTTACGCCAGTCATGAGGGTAGTTATGCTTATAATCCAGCCTTTTATAAAGCAACCCTCGCGTTTTTAGGTCTTTGATGATTGGTTTGTCAGCATCTTTAAACCAAAGTCCTCCCACTAGAGGTGTCTGCGCCTCAAAGATTCCATTTGGCATCACTGGATTGAGTAACGGTAATCCAAACCGTTTTCCAACTAGATTGTCGTCGGCCCCAAAAGCAGGTGCTATGTGAACAACTCCAGTACCATCATCTACGGTGACATAATCCGCACTGCATATCTTGAATACATTTCCCCCAAGTTCCCGATCACCAACTTTATACAGTGGCTGATACTCTTTCCCTAACATCTCTTCGCCTGGTATGTGTTTTACAATTTCATAATCATCATCGATGACCTCCAGGCAATCCTTCGCCAAAATCAGTGACTCGGATGCGGTCTTGATTTCTACATAATCAATTTTTGGATTAATAACGAGCGCCACATTTGATATAAGTGTCCATGGCGTAGTCGTCCAAGCTAAATAACTAGTATGAGGATCTGTCGAAGATTTAAATCGAACAAATACGCTAGGGTCTACCACTTCTTTATAGCCTAGCGATACCTCATGCGAAGACAGTACAGTACCAGTCCCTGGACTGTACCATTGAATTTTGTGCCCCTTGTAAAGGTGACCATTCTCATAGATTTGTTTTATCAGCCACCATACCGACTCAATATAGTTATTTTCGAATGTCACATAAGGCTGATCCAAGTCAACCCAGTAACCTATCCTTCGAGTCAGTTCGTCCCATTCTTGTTTGTACCTGAGCACACTTTCTCTACAAGCTTTGTTGAATTCGCCAATGCCGTATCTCTCAACCTCTTCCCTGCCATCAAGCCCTAACTGTTTCTCTACCTCAATCTCGACAGGCAGACCATGAGTGTCCCACCCACCTTTTCTTAGAACCTGATAGCCTTTTAAACTCTTGTAACGACAAAACACATCCTTGATAGTTCTCCCAACGACATGGTGTATTCCCGGTCGACCATTAGCTGTAGGGGGACCCTCGAAAAATGTAAATACAGGGCCATTTTCTCGAATTTCATTAGCCACAGGAAAGATCTCTGATTGCTCCCACGCCAGCAACGTGTCCTTCTCAAGAGAAGGTAGGTCTAATATTTTGCTTTCTTTGAACCGCCTGCTCATAGTTTCATTTTTCTTCTGTTGCTGATTTATTGATCATGGCCTCAACAGCAAAATGCCTAATTCGTTGGATCATTGCGTGTAAGCCATTGCTTCTGGTAGGAGACAAATGGTCGGATAAGTCTAGGTCTTTAATAAACTCAGGGGGCGTAGCTAATATATCAGATGGCTTCCTATTAGAATAAACCGAGAGTAACATTGCGATGAGTCCAGCAACAATTGCCGAGTCACTGGTGGCCGAGTATTTCAATAGGTCATCTTTGCGTGTAGTCACCATCCAGACCTGAGATTGACAGCCGTCTAGTCTGTTGGCTTCGGTCTTCCAATCTTCAGGGAAAGGGTCGGCTTGCCGGCCAAAATCAATTATGCATTGGTACTTGTCTGTCCAGTCATCAAACAAACCAAACATTTCTGACAATTCTTTTTGGGCGTCCAAAATCTCTTGAGACGCTTTAAGTTCTTCACTCAAGTCGCTTGAAGTCATTTCGTCCGCCACTCCGTTCCATTTTCGGTATCCAGGATTTGTACTCCCATAGTTAATAATTCGTCACGAGCAGCATCAGCGGTGCTCCAGTCAGAGGACTTGCGAGCAGCATTTCTTTTTGAAATTAAGGCCTCCACTTTCTCCACATCCAAGTCCATAGCTGGATTCGACTTGAACCACTCATCGGGCGAGCTTTGGAGGAGCCCTAATTCATTTCCCGCACCGACAATATTGCGCTTAAGTATAGCAAGTTCAGAATTATTATTTTCGCGATTCGCTTTACCTGCCAAAGACATAAGCTCTGTGATAGCAAGCGATGTATTCAAGTCATCGTCCATTGCATCACAAAACCGTTGGGACGGTTCTAATCTCTGGCCTTTTACGTCGATGGAGTCCAACCTCCGAAGCGCACCGTATGCTTTATTTAATTGCTCCTGTGCCTGATCCAGTAATTCTATACCCCAACTTATTGGTTCTCTATACTTTGTTTTAATCAGAGCAAGCCTGATAACTTCCCCAGGGTACAGCTTAAGCAGATCTTTCACTAACAGCACGTTACCCAAGGACTTTGACATTTTCTCGTCGCCTATCTGTACAAACCCGTTGTGTACCCAATACTTCGCGAGCACTACTTCATCATTGGCACAGCAAGATTGTGCGATCTCATTTTCATGATGAGGGAATTGAAGATCATTCCCCCCTCCATGAATATCAATCACAGAACCTAGATGCTCTTTGATCATAGCCGAGCACTCCATATGCCAGCCAGGCCTACCCCTTCCCCAAGGGCTATCCCAACCAGGTAAATCGTCAGAGGATGGCTTCCAGAGGACGAAATCAAACGGGCTGTTCTTATAACCCTCGATTTCTATCCTTGAGCCCGCCTGCATATCGGACAATCTTTGACCTGACAGCTTCCCATACGAATCAAAAGAAGGAACATCGAATAGTACATGGCCATCTTTACTGTAGGCATTCCCTTTGTTTAACAGAGTCTGGATAAGCTCAATCATCTGCGGGATATGCTGTGTTGCCTTGGGCTCCACATCTGGCGGCAATACCCCCAACGCTGAAATATCACTATGGTATTGTTCTGTGTACTTATTGGTAATCTCTGTTACAGGAACATTCTGTTCTAACGCAGCCGCATTAATCTTGTCGTCGAGATCGGTGATATTACGCACATAACGCACATTAGGATAATGACGCTGCAATGATCGATACAGGACATCGAACGCAACTGCCGCCCGGGCATTTCCTATGTGTGGGGGGTTATAGACAGTGGGACCACAAACATACATTGATACCTCACCCGATTTAATCGGTTGAAATACTTCTTTTTCCCGAGTTAGAGAGTTATATAGATTCAGAACCACATTATTAAACCGTTAGTGTAGCAAAAGCAAAGACGTCCATTATACTAGGACTGTCGCACATATTCCTATCGATGCAATAACAAGGTGTAGTTCAACCCCTAACTATGTCAGCCTAACAGCGGCAAGTCAGCCCTCTCACTGCCACAACAATGTGCGACATACAATGATCAGTATCTATAGTGATCCGGTTTATAAGGTCCATTCACGGGAACACCAATATAATCAGCCTGTTTTTTCTTCAGCTTATCCAAACCAACACCTAGCTTGTCTAAGTGCAATCGAGCCACTTTTTCGTCTAATAGTTTAGGCAGCACGTACACGCCAAGTGGATACCGTTCAGGATGATTGAACATCTCAATTTGTGCTATCGTCTGATTCGTAAAACTTGCCGACATAACAAAGCTAGGATGGCCGGTCGCGCAGCCTAAGTTAACTAGCCTGCCTTCAGCTAAAAGAAGAATGCTTTTGTTCGGCTTGATGGCAATTTTATGAACTTGCGGCTTTATTTCGGTCCATTTGTATTTCTTGAGTTTTTCAACTTGTATCTCACTGTCGAAATGACCGATGTTACAAACAATAGCCAAGTCCTTCATTTTTTTCATGTGCTGCTCTGTAATCACATCCGCGTTACCGGTAGTTGTCACAAATATGTCACCTTCGAGACATGCTTGATCCATGGGCATCACTTCATAACCTTCCATAGCCGCTTGGAGAGCACAAATAGGATCAATCTCAGTAACAATTACACGCGCACCCTGACCCTTCAATGATTGACACGAGCCCTTTCCAACGTCTCCATACCCAGCAACCACCGCAACTTTTCCAGAAATCATGACATCTGTCGCTCTGAAAATTGCATCCACTAACGAATGCCGGCACCCATACAAGTTATCGAACTTAGATTTAGTCACTGAGTCGTTCACGTTCATCGCAGGAAACAACAGCTGATTTTTTTCGAGGAGCTGATAGAGTCTGTGTACACCTGTGGTGGTCTCTTCCGTAACTCCGCGAATATCAGCAAGAATTCTATGAAATCGACCGGGATCTCTTTTCAATGATTTTTTCAATTGAGCGAAAAGTAGCGCCTCCTCATCGTTAGCTGGTACCTTTTCCAAAATAGATGGATCTTCTTCGGCTTGGTATCCGAGTATCACAAAAATCGTAGCATCTCCGCCGTCGTCCAGAATCATATTAGGCCCTTTTCCATTGCCCCACTCTAATATCTTATCTGTGTAAGACCAATAGTCCTCTATCGACTCTCCTTTCACTGCATAAACGGGAGTACCTTTTTTAGCAATCGCGGCGGCAGCATGGTCTTGCGTAGAGAAGATATTACAACTGGCCCATCGTACTTTAGCCCCTAGATGCTGCAATGTTTCTATCAGGACGGCGGTCTGAATGGTCATATGTAGCGATCCAGTTATACGCGCACCCTTGAGAGGCTTCGTTTTTCCGAATTCATCCCGCAAAGACATTAAGCCAGGCATTTCTTGTTCAGCCAGTGCTATTTCCTTTCGCCCAAAATCAGCTAATGCGAGGTCGGCGACTACGAAATCTTTTTTGACCTTCGATTTTCTCGTCTTATCAACGCTACTACTCTTAGTTTTCTGAAGCACTTTTAAATCCTCTGTATTATATTTTTTCAAACTGTATAACAGTTAAATCTTTTAAGCTCACTCACACTTACGTGCATATAGCTAAGAAAGCTCACTTTTTAGAGCCTTAACAAGATCTGTTTTTTCCCAAGTAAACCCACCATCAACATCCGGCGTCCGTCCAAAATGTCCGTAAGCTGCTGTGCGCTCGTATATAGGTCGACTCAATTCTAAATGCTCTCGTATTCCTCTTGGACTCAAATCAATGACTTTTCCAAGCGCACCTTCTAGGGCCTTCTCACTGACTGTGCCGGTCCCGTGTGTGTCCACATAAATAGACAAAGGTTTTGCTACGCCAATCGCGTAAGCAAGCTGTATTGTACATTTTTCACTAAACCCTGCAGCAACGATATTCTTCGCGAGGTATCTAGAAACATATGCAGCCGATCGATCAACCTTTGTAGGGTCTTTTCCTGAAAACGCCCCTCCGCCGTGAGGGGCTGCACCACCATATGTATCAACAATAATTTTCCTACCAGTTAGCCCGGCGTCACCGTCCGGACCGCCAATTACAAAACGTCCCGTAGGATTAACATAAAATTCCCGGTCACTGCACATCCAACCGTCTGGAATCGAAGCGACCACATATGGCCTAACTAATTCTCTGACATCGTCTTGGCTTAATTCTTCGGCATGCTGGGTAGAAACAACAATAGAGGTCGCGCCAACGGGCTTCCCATCTCGATACTGGAGAGTAATTTGACTCTTAGAATCAGGCCCCAATCCGATAGCATCTCCTCGATGACGGGCGGCAGCTAAATTTTCTAAAATCCGATGACTGTAATGTATGGGCGCAGGCATCAAAACCTCAGTTTCCTGGCAAGCATAACCAAACATGATGCCTTGATCTCCAGCACCCTCGTCTTTATCCTGAGCGCTATCGACACCTTGAGCGATGTCGGTCGATTGATTATGCACATGACAACTAACGTCAGCATCTTTCCAATGAAAACCGTCTTGCTCATACCCGATGTCTTTTACCGCACCTCTAGCAATCTTTTCAATAGCAGCCTGATCAATTGTGCTGGGTCCTCGTACCTCACCCGCGATCACAATGCGGTTGGTGGTGGTTAATGTCTCGACTGCCACCCTCGATAGTGGATCTGCCCCAAGGTAAGCGTCTACGATAGCATCAGAAATTCTGTCGCATACTTTATCGGGATGCCCTTCCGACACGGATTCACTGGTAAACAAATAATCTGATTTCATTTCAACCTCTCCTAAGGGCAACGATAATTTCTTATTATAGGGCGGACAGCTAAGCCCCAACCTAGCGAAGGCTACGGCTAGCCACATCACCTTGCAGAGCTATTTCAAACAACATTATATAATCTTTAAGACAATCTTGCCTAGGTGTGCACTACTCTCCATAAGGCGATGTGCTTTGCTCGCATCCGCAAGCGAAAAAGACGCATATATATTGCTGGTTACTTTACGATCTTCTACTAGCGGCCAAACATGGGTAAGCACTTGTGCTGCTATGGCAGATTTTTGAGCAACTGATTGTGGCCGAAGGGTAGAACCTTTCATAGCCAATCTTTTCGTTAGCAATTGTCCGAAATTTAACTCCGCTTTAATGCCGCCTAAAAAAGCGATCATTATGTATCTTCCATCAGGTGCCAAAAGCTCGATATTTCTTTTTACATATGAACCGGCCACCATATCAAGAACCACATCAACGCCGGAGTCGTTTTGAATGGCACTGATTTCTTTGACAAAGTCCATTTCGTTATAATTAATCGCAAAATCTGCCCCTAGTTTTAGGCAATAATTACATTTCTCAGCATTTCCTGCTGTTACGATTACTCTCGCCCCAGTCGCCTTAGCTATCTGTATTGCGGTAGATCCAATCCCACTGCTGCCACCATGGATTAAAACAGATTCTCCTTGTTTTAGCTCACCTCTATCAATCAAATTATGGTACACGGTAAAAGTTGTCTCAGGCAGCGCGGCAGCTTCTTCCGAGCTCAGTCCTATTGGCCATGGTAGGCAATGAGAGTGCTCCGCAGCACAGTATTCGGCATAACCGCCTCCATGGGTCAATGCTACTACTTTGTCTCCTACATTCCATTTCCCCGCATTCGTACCCTTAGCAACGATTTCCCCAGACACTTCGAGGCCCGGCAACGCGCTAGCATTCTCTGGCGCAATATATAAACCAGCCCTCTGCAAGCAATCGGGACGGTTGACTCCGGCCGCATGAACCTTTATCAAAACCTCAGAGTTTGTGATAGTTGGTATGTCGCACACCGCTAGCGCAAGTACCTCTGGCCCTCCTGGCTCTTGAATCTGAATTCCTTTCATCTGTTTAGGCAAGTCTGTCATGGTGATAAGCTTCTTTAGTGTTTCTTACCATTAATATTTTATCTGAAGGCCGTCATAAGTATATAGCTCAAAAAATTTGTCTTAAACAGACTGAAAAACATGCTAGCATTTATTCCATGAAACAAAATCATCACAAAGTAATATTAATTGGCTCAGGACCGGCTGGTTATACCGGTGCGGTATATGCGGCGCGAGCTGCACTGTCACCAATGCTTATCACTGGCGTCGAAGTCGGAGGGCAAATGACGACTACTACAGACGTTGATAATTGGCCGGGTGACGATCTTGGAGTTCAAGGTCCAGAATTGATGGAGAGAATGAAAAGACACGCCGAAAAATTTGGCACTCAATTAGTTTACGATAATGTAAATAAAGTTGACGTGAGTAAACGACCTTTCTCGATATATGCAGACAGTAACTCATATACTTGCGATGCATTAATTATTGCTACGGGAGCCTCGGCCAAATACTTGGGAATAGCATCAGAAGAAGCTTATAAAGGGAAAGGAGTTTCTGCGTGCGCTACCTGTGACGGATTTTTTTACAAAGACAAACCAGTTGCAGTAATAGGTGGCGGCAACACTGCGGTAGAAGAGGCACTTTATCTTTCGAATATCGCGAGTAAGGTTACGGTAGTTCATAGGAGAGATGCGTTTAGATCTGAAAAAATTCTTGCCAACCGGTTACTTGAAAAAGCCGAAAATGGTAACGTGGCAATCGAATGGAATGCCACGCTCGATGAAGTTCTAGGAGATGCATCGGGAGTTACTGGCATTAGGTTGCGTGGCACCAAGTCTGACAACACTACTGAGGTAGAAGCGCTAGGTGTTTTCATCGCTATCGGCCACCAGCCAAATACAGGGATCTTTGAAGGGCAAGTAGAAATGGAAAATGGCTATATAAAAACTGGCTACCCACAGAGTCCATACGCGACCCAAACTAGCGTACAGGGGGTCTTTGCCGCGGGAGATGTCTCTGACCCTATTTACAGGCAAGCTATTACGTCGGCTGGAAGCGGTTGCATGGCAGCCTTAGACGCCGAGAAATACTTGGAAAGTTAAGCGAGATGAAACTCTCAAATCCTAAAAATACGTCAATAGTTCTAGTCACTCGACGGATAGTTCAACTCTAGGACTTTGTGTACTTCTGCAACAAAAGAGTCTGAGTCGCTATTCATGTCTAACATAAGCCGAGCTAGGACTTCGTTATCTTCCTCTCCACCCCATATTTTCTTGTACGTCCCATCTTTGTAACCGTTCTCTTGCCTAAAGAGATTTAGAACATTTTTACCAATATAGTTTCTATACAAAGTATTAAAATCGGTACCACATTTTACCAAAAGCACTCTGACAAAGGCCGCGTTGAATTCCCTATTGTGAAGGGCATCTAGCGCAATTTTTTCAACCCCATCTAGGAACTCAAAATCATCAGTATGAGTATTCCAGTCAGAGGCAATTTCTTCTGCTAAATTAGCGACATTCCTAGATTTCGCAAGCTTAAGACTCAAACCAAAATGCCAGATATCGACAATCTCTAAAACCACTTGCGGAAGGTCTGTTGAAGAATGCTTCCACCATTTCCAATGTCCAAAATGATCCATTAGTTCCGCGCATTCGATCCAAATAGCGCGATACCATTCTCGATTTCGATCAATCCAATTAGTATCGACGCGACAATTCATCTCATTTTGCATTTCCAACATAGTTGCCACTTTCGCAACCAGAACGCTTGTATCACTCATTCTCATTATTCTCACTTGCTAGGTCTGTTTACACAGTATACAAGAAACCTAAAAATAGTTGTTTTCAATTAGCATGTTATAAATAGTTACATCGAATTCAAGAACCAAAAAAGATCTGCACTTCCTCAAGATCATTAGTTTGTCTCATTGGAGGCAAAGAGCGAAGAAAAATTTCCCCATAACCGCGCGTTTCAATTCGGTTATCGCCTATCATTAGTACTCCTCTATCATTGCAGTCGCGAATCAGTCTTCCCGCTCCTTGCTTCAAAACTGTCACTGCATGAGGAATCTGTATTTTTTCGAATGCATTTTCACCTTTTTCTATCAGGCGATTTATACGAGCCTCTATAACTGGATCAGTGGGCGGCATAAACGGTAATTTGTCGATGATGACCAAGCTTAGTTGCTCTCCTCGTACATCGACACCTTCCCAGAACGACGATGTCCCAAGTAAAACAGCGTTAGGAGTTGTGTGAAAACTTTTTAAAATTTGGTTACGAGGAGCTTCGCCCTGCACTAACAATGGGTATTGATTTAAATTTCGCATGATAGCGGCAGTAGCATTTAAAGATCGATAGCTTGTGAACAACAAAAACGCTCGCCCTTTACTTGCCTCTAACAAAGGCAAAGCTGCCTCTACTAGACGCTTCTCGTAGTCAGCATCGTTGGGTGCTACTTCTAAACCTGGAAGATAGAGTAAAGCTTGTTTTTTATAATCAAAGGGACTCTCTAGAAAGCATTCCTTCGCCGTCTGTAATCCTAAGTAATTCTTAAAGTAACTAAAATCGCCTTTTACAGACAAGGTTGCAGATGTCATGATCCAAGAGATACCTGATTTCTCAACTAGGCCAGAAAATTCTTCTGCAACATTGATCGGGGTATCAAAAAAGGTGAAGTTGTGGCTGGCAAGTTCTATCCAATGCACGTGGTCAGGGGTCGTATCTTTTTCAAATACAGCCCACCGGTCTTTCAAATTAATAGCTCGCTCGTAACAATTTGCTAGCTCTATCCCACGTTCTGCAGCTATCTCAAGTTGTTCGCTCACCGTTCTCAACAGATTGCCTACATCACCAACCTTTTGGTTTAACCCAGCATTGGTCTTTTGACTGTCCCAAGTTAGCCTAGAATTTCTCGATTTGATCTGGGCACGAAGACTACGCTGACATTGTTCAAGTCTTTCTAAATCAGATGTGAGTACCAACATGTCAGACGCCTCTTTTTGAACTGCCTGACTGCAGTCCTGACAAAACATTGAGATTTGCCGTGTCGATATGGAGCGACTAAAAAATAATGAAGCAATGTCAGGTACTTTGTGAGCCTCATCCAGAACTACTACATCCGCTTCGGGTAATAACTCAGCAAATCCACTCTCCTTTAGCTCTATGTCAGCAAATAGTAGGTGATGATTCACGACAACGACATCAGCCGCGGTTGCCTCTTTTCGCGCCTTAACAACATGACAATCGCCGAAAGCAGGACAATCAGCACCCAAACAATTCTCAGCAGTTGATGTAATAAAAGGTCTCAAATTCGAGCCATCCTCAAGGATTTTGAACTCGTCTAAGTCTCCCGTCAAAGTCTGTTCTGCCCACTCACTAGTCTTACCAAGCAATCGTTGGTTCAGTACATCAAGCCGGGGATCTCCGAAGCTTTTATTCATTCTATAAATGCATAAGTAATTTTGCCTGCCTTTCAACAACGCGATACTTTTTACAGAAGAAACTGAGTTGTTAAGAACAGGAATGTCCCGATGATAGAGCTGATCTTGGAGAGCCTTAGTGGCGGTTGAAACAATTGACTTCTTATTGGACAGAAATATCGGCGCAAGGTACCCGAGTGTTTTCCCGGTGCCGGTACCGGCCTCACAAATCAACACCTCTTTAGCGTCTATCGCGGTTGCCACTTCTTCCGCCATCAGTTGTTGTTCTAGCCTCTCACTAAATCCCGAAAGATGTTCTTTCAAATCACCATTTTTCGAGAGTAGCAGTGCAGCCGGGGAGTTCAGGTACTTTTGCATGGTTCGAGGCGCAGCCAAAATATTAGATGTTTATTATGATGAATCATCTATAACTATATGATTAATAGAGATTTATACTAAGATTTCGAATATCTGAAATTCCCCACAATGCCATCTCTAATCGCTCGAGCCCTAAGGCGACACCGCAAACTGACGGCACACCTGACGAAAGCGCATCCAACCAAGCTGCATCGGGCTCTATTTGCTCTATCCCTCTTCTCTTCCTTAGCCTATTTTCTGCATTAAACCTATCTTTTTGCTCCGCGCTTTCGGTAATTTCATCGTACCCATTTGCTATTTCAATACCATCAATTATCAATTCAAACCGGAGGGCAACCTTTTCAGTTGTCCCCGACAGACGCGCATAAGCGCGATGCTCCTTTGGATAATCAGTAATAAAAACGGGGCCAAATGATTTTAACAATGGGTCTACGGTCGAAACATAGACAGCATCCAACAAAAGAGCTCTATCGCTTAAATCACACTCTTTTAAATCCACTCCCCTCTCTATAGCACATGAAACAAGTTCCGAATTATCACAAGTATGAGGATTTAAACCACTCGCATCTTGAAACAACTGGGCATACGCCATTATATCAATCGTATCCTGATAACCACATCGAGCTAATAAACATCTTACGTCCCCAATGAGAGCAAATAACTCGATATTAGTTCTATACCACTCCACCATAGTAAATTCTTCGAGGTGAAACGGGCCAATTTCTTCATTACGGAACACAGGCCCTATTTCATAAATATCCCCTAAGTTGTGAGATAAAAGCTGCTTCAAAGAACTTTCTGGCGATGTTCTTAGATACTTTCTTCTGCCTTTGCTTAACGATAGGTTTTTTAATGCCGGCTCGCAGGATCCAAACTCGCTCAAAACTGGCGTATTAACCTCAGTGACTCCCTCGGAACTGAAATATGTTCGGATCTCTTGGAGTAAGAGCGCTCGACGTCGGAATACCTCGCTAGTTTTGGCGTTATCGGACTTTGAGTAAGCCATTCTGTGAACCTTAACTTTCCTTAGAACGTGACACATACTCCCCAGTTCTTGTGTCAATTCGTATGAGCTCACCTTGTTCTACGAATAAAGGCACTTTGACTGTGGCCCCGGTTTCTAATACCGCAGGCTTGGTTCCGCCAGACGCGGTATCACCTTTTAAACCAGGGTCGCTCTCCGACACTTCCAGTACTACAAAATTAGGAGGAACCACAACTATAGGGTGGTCGTTCCACAAGGTGACATCACAAATTTCTTGCCCCTTAAGCCAAAACCGTGCATCTCCGACAGCGTCCAGATTAGCCGATACTTGCTCAAACGTCTTACTATCCATGAAATACCAATCACTACCGTCGTTGTATAAGTATTGAAGTTCCACTTCTAAAACGTCAGCTGCCTCAATATTTTCACCAGACTTTAAGGTTTTTTCACCAACCCTGCCGTTTTTCAAATTACGAATTTTAATCCTGTTAAACGCCTGCCCTTTGCCCGGTTTTACGATGTCATTGACTAAGATACTATGAGGTTCGCCGTCGACTAGGATCTTGAGGCCGGGCTTGAATTGACTTGTACTGTAAGTTGCCATAAAACTTTAGCAGCTCCTATTTAGAATAATTCAGAGTATCATAACGCGAACAACACCAAAGAGCCTAAGAATGAATTGGCGAAAAGAACTAGTAAGCTCGTACACTCGGATAGAGGATCTACTGACCTTACTAGAATTGGATATTAACCAAATTGATCCTCTGATATCGGCGAAAACATATTTCCCTTTCAGAGTTACACAAGCGTACGCGAGCCGAATCAAACCTCGAGATCCAAATGACCCACTATTACTACAAGTATTACCCACCAATGACGAGCTAGTGAGCCCTCAAAATTTTAGCGATGACCCAGTCGAGGAAGAACCACTCAAAAATAATAATAACCTATTACAAAAGTATCATGGGCGGGCTTTACTTATTGCTACTGGCGCTTGTGCTATTAACTGTCGTTACTGTTTCAGGCGAGCATTCCCATACCAACATGTAATTAAGTCGCGAGCGTTAGAAAACGCATTCGAACAAATTTCGCGAGACATAAGTATCAAGGAGGTAATCTTAAGTGGCGGCGATCCGTTGATATTAGATGATCAAGAATTAAAAAGGATTTTTGAATCACTCGATCGGATAAAGCACGTCAAACGACTCCGCATACATTCTCGGCTTCCTGTAGTACTGCCTAGCCGGCTAACTAAACGATTTATCAGGCTAATGCGTGACACACCATTACAAACGTCTCTTGTTGTCCATGTTAACCATCCGAATGAATTAGATAGCCTGACTATTGAATCTCTTCGTAGATGTAAAGAGAGCGGAATAACCCTACTTAATCAATCGGTTTTATTGAAGAATATTAATGACGATACTGAGACACTTATAAAACTGTCCGAAATCTTATTTTTGGCGGGAGTTTTGCCTTATTACATGCATATGCTGGATCGCGTCACGGGGTCAGCGCATTTTGAGGTCTCGGATGCCGAGGCGCTTAGTCTAGAGGCGCAACTCAGGACAAGATTGCCGGGCTATCTAATGCCAACATTTGTCAGGGAAGTCTCTAAAATGGGCTCAAAAATACCACTTGCGCAGGTTTAGTTCTTGATAACTCTTTCCAATTTTATAATCGGACTACGCTTGGTTGGCAATTTCTTGCCTCTTAATGCCCTACTACTTACGTAGGCCTCTTGCTCCGCAGTTTTCATTAAACGCTCTCGCCCGTCATCGTAGATTACCCTTAAATGATCCTCTTGGCCTAACACTACTATTCCGGCTAAATATTCCTCTCCTGAGCTAAGTTTTTTCGCCGGAAACTGCATTATTTTCTGACCTTTGCCCTTAGATAGTAGCGGTAATTCTGCCACTGGGAATATTAAAAGATTTCCAGTGTTGCTTGCGCATGCGACCCATTCCTCATCGATATTAGTCACCTCTATCGGAGGTAGCAATTGAGCACCGTTTTTGACGCTCACTAAACCCTTACCCGCTTTATTCTTGGTCATAAGGCCTTCTTCATGTGCAACAAAACCATATCCAAATGTTGTCGCAAGTAAGATATGCTTTGCCTCGTCGTAGAATAAGGAACCTACGAAGAGTGCTCCATCAGGCGGAGATAGCCAACCTGTGAGAGGTTCGCCAAGCCCCCTTGCGGAAGGCAACGTATGCGATGGGAGCGTGTACACCCTTCCTGCGGAATCAAAAAACAATATATTGTTATTACTTTTGCCACGTGAAAACCCATGAAACTCGTCTCCTGGCTTAAACGATAATTCGCTCGCAATCACGTCGTGCCCTTTCGCAGCGCGAACCCAGCCTTTTGCAGACAAAACGACAGTAATAGCTTCAGCTGTTAGTAATTGAGCTTCAGATAATGCCAGTGCCGCTTCGCGCTCAACCAATGGGCAGCATCTCTCGTCCCCATGAACCTTAACATCTTCTTGGATCTCTCTTTTTATTAGAGTCTTTAGCCTTGCTTTTGAACTCAGTAATTTCTCTAATGATTTCCGTTCCTCATCCAATTGCTTTTGTTCGTCGATAATTTTATGTTCTTCAAGACGTGCAATAAATCGCAGCCTTAAGTCTAAGATCGCGTTCGCTTGAATCTCTGAAAGCGAAAACGCTTTCATAAGCACATTCTTTGGATAATCCTCATTACGAATAATTCGGATAACCTCATCAATATTTAAAAAAGCTATGAGATATCCATCCAAAATATGGAGTCGGGATAGAACTTTTTTTAACCTATAATTAAGTCTCTGGGTAACCGTAGCAGTTCTGAACTGAATCCATTCTACTAACAATGATTTAAGGTTCTTAACAGCTGGAAGACCGTTCAATCCAATTACATTTAGATTAACTCTATAATTTTTTTCGAGGTCTGTTTTTGCAAAAAGATGGTTCATTAAGGCATCACAATCGACCCTATTTGAACGAGGAACTAAAATTAGCCGGACAGGATTTTCATGATCTGATTCATCTCTTAAATCTTCCAGCATAGGTAATTTTTTGTCAGACATCTGTCCGGCTATTTGCTCAAGAATTTTAGAGCTCGAACTTTGATAAGGCAGCGCGAAAACTACAATATTACCGTCTTCTTTTATCCACCTCGCGCGCAGTTTGACACTCCCGTTTCCAGACCTGTAAATTTCTCTGATTTCACTAGGTGGAGTAATTATTTCACTGCCTCCGGGGAAGTCTGGCCCTTTAATGTATTCACACAAATCGTCAACCGTTGAGCGCGGCTTATCCAGTAAGCATATGCAGGCCGCGCCTACCTCAGAGATATTATGGGGCGGTACATCTGTAGCCATTCCGACAGCTATTCCTGTAGTACCATTCAAAAGAACATTCGGTAAGCGGGCAGGAAGCACCGTTGGCTCTTCTAAAGTTCCATCAAAATTCAATGTCCAATCAACAGTTCCTTGACCAAGCTCTGAAAGCAGTAATTCAGCGTAAGGCATCAGCCGCGACTCGGTATAACGCATAGCCGCGAATGCCTTCGGATCATCAATTGATCCCCAATTTCCTTGGCCATCGATTAAAGGGTAACGGTAACTAAACTTTTGTGCCATTAGCACCATAGCATCGTAGCACGCGGTGTCTCCATGCGGATGGAATTTTCCTAGTACATCCCCCACAGTCCGTGCAGACTTTTTAAACTTTGCAGTTGCATCGAGTCCGAGTTCAGACATGGCATATACTATTCGACGTTGCACTGGCTTTAAGCCATCGCCCACGTGAGGTAGGGCGCGATCCAATATCACGTACATGGAATAGTCTAAGTAAGCCTGCTCGGTGAACTCTTCTAAAGAGAGAGTTTCTTCTAACGGAACGTTATCTTCAGACATCCGATTCACTTAGCTTGAGGTTAGATGCAAGGTTACCTTTTGTTTCGAGCCAAACACGCCTATCAGAAGATCGCTTCTTTGCTAACAACATATCCATAAATTTCTCTGTTTTATCAACACTTTCTAATGTTAACCTCACTAATCTTCTAGTGTCGAGAGCCATGGTAGTTTCTCGTAACTGTAATGGGTTCATCTCGCCTAAGCCTTTGAAGCGCTGCACATTAACTTTACCTTTCAATTTTTCAGCCGCGATACGATCGAGGATCCCATCCTTTTCCTGATTATCTAACGCATAGAAAACAATCTTCCCAACATCAATCCTATAAAGAGGTGGCATCGCCACATAGACATGACCATTTTGAACGAGCGCCCTAAAGTGCTTTACAAACAAAGCACACAATAAGGTAGCAATATGTAGTCCATCCGAATCAGCGTCGGCAAGTATGCAAACTTTACCATAACGTAATTTCGCCAAATCATCGGCCCCGGGTTCGATACCCAACGCTACGGAGATGTCATGTACCTCGTTTGACGCAAGCACTTGAGCCGAGTCAACTTCCCAAGTATTAAGAATTTTTCCTCTCAGCGGCAATATTGCTTGAAACTCTCTGTCTCTAGCCTGTTTTGCAGAACCTCCCGCAGAATCGCCTTCAACTAAGAAGAGCTCTGTTTGTTTAATATTTTGAGAAGAGCAATCAGCGAGCTTTCCAGGAAGTGCGGGACCAGACCCAGTAATTTTCTTCCTAACAGTTTTCGCTTCCTTTAGCCTGCTTTGAGCCTTGCTGATACAGAGTTCCGAAATTTTCTCGCCGATTTCGACGTGCTGATGCAGCCAGAGGCTGAATGAATCTCGAACAACTCCGGCAACAAAAGTCATGCAAGATCGAGAGGACAGGCGTTCTTTTGTTTGTCCGGAAAACTGTGGCTCCTCCATTTTGACCGAAATGATATAGGCGCACCTGTCGAATACGTCATCTCCAGAGAGTTTCACTCCTCTCGGCAGTAAGTTCCGGTTTTCACAGAACTCTCTCACAGCATCTAGCAAGCCTTGTTTTAAACCCGTCACATGAGTACCACCCTGAATAGTTGGCACCAGATTCACATAACTCTCAGTAACGGGCACCCCGTCATCTTCAACCCAGTGGATCGCCCACTGCGTGGAGGCATGAATACCATCCATGTCACCTAAAAATGCCTCAGCAGGAAGAAGGGTGTACTCAGGCATCGATTCACGCAAATAACTTGTCAACCCGTCGGCGTAGTGCCATTCAATTTTTTTTTCTTTACTATTCTCAACTTCAAAAGAAACTCGTAATCCTGGACATAGGACTGCCTTCGCACGCAGCACATGTTTTAATTTTGATATCGATATTTTTAGCGAGTCGAAATATTTGGGATCTGGCACAAATGTGAGAGCTGTACCAGTATTTTTGGCCCCTACTCTGCCAACTTCAGTCAACTCGGTTTTTTTATTCCCATTAGCGAAAAGCATCTGGTACTCAACCCCATCTCGTTTGACTCGTATCTCCAAGGTCTTCGATAAAGCATTGACAACGGACACTCCAACCCCATGGAGACCTCCAGAAAACTTGTAACTTTTTTTTGAAAACTTACCGCCAGCATGCAATCGAGTCAGAATTACTTCTACTCCGGTTACTTTTTCTTCAGGATGCTTATCAACTGGCATTCCTCTACCGTCATCACTGACCGTTATTGACCCATTTTTATTGAGGCAGACCCGTATTTCCTTACAATGACCTGCAATTGCCTCGTCAACGCTATTATCCACAACTTCTTGAACAAGGTGGTTTGGTTGAGCGGTGTCGGTGTACATCCCAGGCCTTTTTTTCACTGGATCTAATCCAGTTAAGACCTCTATCGCGGACGCATCATAACTCGCACTCAATTACTCATACTCATAGACATATCTTTAGCCTTTAAAAATTACAAATAGTATAGCTAAAAATCTTTACGGCCATCAGGAATTTTTGACTGAGATAGTCAGGCCCTTTTGTCAATCAAAATCCCCAACGAGTGAATCGAAGGTAGCACCACTTGAAAGGCGCAACTCGGCTTGGTATTCCGAATGTTTTATACCTACGACAAAACCAGCCCCAGTTTTGATACTGCTAAGCTGCGAATCAGAAAACTCAAACCTAAGAAAATGGACAGCCGCCGTTTTATCATCGTTGGTTCTGTCCATATCTTCATCGACAAACAATTGAGCCTGCTCGCCGTCTCCGACACTGATGTAAACACAATCCTCAATTCCCTTAAGTTGCACTAATGCTTGACGTCTTTCAACTTCATTCGGATATTCAATCATCATAGTAGCTTTCAGATTTCGTCCAGTCGGAATTAGCGGATTATAAGCTTTAAGTTCATCTTCAATCCCAGCACGGTCAAAGATTCGTTCTATCCTTAGCATTTCTTGAATCTGATATTGAACGGTCAAACGGTCTTCAAAATATAAGCCAACGTGGTCACCTAAGCTTATGTGACGTATCGATTTGTGAGCCATCAAGTCGCGACGCATTGCCACCCTTTTCTCTTGGTAATTCTCTAAGCTTAGTAAATCGGTTCTAGTAAGCATATTCGCCATAATTTATATTCCATACGCAGATTTAAGGATGCTAAATGCAGATGACACATGAGGTATCTCAGTCACTCCTTGTGAGATAAGATCGCCTGCCATCGGGCAGTCACTTAGGTATTGATCAGCCTGAGCGTCAGTGATTCTTTTTACGACAGGTTTACATATGCTTTTCGCTGAATCGTAATGCTCTTTTTTAACAGCATAAGTTCCATCGTGTCCTGAGCAACGTTCAATCACCACAACCTCACTATCCGGCACTAGGTCAAGAACCTGCTTAGTTTTTAGCCCGATATTCTGTACTCGTTGATGACAAGGAACGTGATAAGCTAATTTACCGAATGGCTGTTTGAAATCAGTCTTTAAACCACCTATTTCGTTTAAGCCGATCAAAAACTCAAAAGGATCAACCATTGCATTACGCACCGCTTGAACATCTTTATTCTCAGGGAAGAGTAACGGTAACTCCTGTCTGTACATCAATACGCAACTCGGGATTGGTGCTGTGATCTTCAAGCCGTTGTGCGCAAAATTGAGTAGCGCGGGTATATTTCGCTCCATAAGAGCTTCAACTGACGACAGGTCGCCAAGCTCAAACTTAGGCATCCCGCAACATTTTTCTGATTTCAGTAGTTCAACTTTAATTTCGTTATGTTCGAATACGTCAATCATATCTTGAACCATATCAGGCGCGTTTTTGTCCCCATAACAAGTCACAAACAATCCTATTTTATGGTCGAAGTCTTTGGTCTCACTTCTACGTGCAATACGTTTTCGAGCTGTGTCGCTATGAAAAGTCGGGACCGGTGCATCACGATGTATTCCAATCGTCACGTCCAGTGCTTTTCTCAGTATTTTAGAATTGTTTGCTCCATTAACTACTTGTGAAACTACAGGTATGGAACCGATTTTTCCGACGACATCAGTACTAGTCAGGACTTTGTCTCGCAAGGATGCACCCTTCTCCTTAAAACGCTGGGCTTTTGCTCTCAGCATCAAGTGAGGAAAATCTATAGCCCACTCATGAGGCGGCACATAGGGGCATTTGGTCATGTAGCAGAGATCGCACAGGTAGCAATCGTCCACCACCTTATTAAAGTCAGATTTATCAACGCCGTCGACCTCAAGTGTTGGCGATTCATCAATAAGATCAAAAAGTCGAGGAAAAGATTCACACAGGCTCACACATCGTCTGCATGTATGACACACGTCAAACACGCGCTCAAGCTCTTGTGTTAAGTCTTCAGGGTCATTGAACTTATCAGACTTCCAATCGATCGGGTAGCGAGTGGGTGCATCAAGGCTTCCCTCTCGGTGCTTATTGTCGGGCATTTATCACCTCTGGGGCGCAAAAAAGCAAATTAGACCGAGCTTACGCTCGGCCTAAGGTCTAGTATCTTAACTATCTACTGTTAGTCCATAGAATCAAGAGCTTTTTGAAAGCGATTAGCATGAGAGCGTTCTGCTTTAGCAAGGGTCTCGAACCAATCTGCTATCTCATCGAAACCTTCCTCTCTGGCTGACTTAGCCATGCCCGGATACATATCACTATACTCATGAGTTTCGCCAGCAATTGCAGCCTTCAAGTTGAGCTCTGTACTACCTATTGGTTCGCCCGTCGCCGGGTCTCCAACCGCCTCTAGGTACTCCAAATGACCATGGGCATGCCCTGTCTCACCTTCTGCTGTAGAGCGGAATACCGTTGACACGTCATTATAGCCCTCTACATCAGCTTTTTGAGCAAAATAGAGATACCGTCTATTCGCTTGTGATTCGCCGGCAAAAGCTGCCTTAAGATTTTCTTCAGTTTTACTACCTTTTAGTGACATTTCTTTAGCTCCACGCAGTTTTTGTAATAGGTTTAGACTCAGTCTAAATTGAAGGTTAAGTGTAAATGGTAGATAAGAACCTAGTCAAGTCTAAAAATAGGCATTTGACCTGCGACTAGGCAATAGTTTAAGTTGTCGCTCTTGCGTGAAGAACGATGCGTAAACAATGTTTACTTTGGATGCCGTTGACAGCCCATGAAAAAAGAGACTAGCACTTCAAATCCCTTCAATTTCGAAAAAGCTATGGAAGAGCTTGAAGGAATTGTGTTGCAAATGGAATCCGGTAATTTTGAACTCGAAGAGTCTATTAAGCAGTTTGAAAGAGGCGTTGCCTTAACCAAACTTTGCCAAGCCGCACTCTCTGAAGCAGAGCAGAAAGTACAACAACTATCCTCCGATTCTGAGAATGATTCAGGTGAATTAATTGATTTCGAACTTCCGACTGCCGATGACGCGGACGAATGAGCTTAACGAATTTATTACCGACCTTGCAAGCACGGGCTAACGCAGCTCTTAACACTTGTTTGCCATCCGAAACGATTCCTCCTAAATCTCTTCATGCGGCGATGCGATATTCGGTGCTAGCTCCGGGTAAGCGCCTTAGACCCGCCTTGGTCTATGTCACAGGCATGGTGTTCGGTGGTTCAGATAGTGTTTTAGATGCTGCAGCGACTAGCGTTGAGCTTATACACGCATACTCGTTGATTCACGACGATCTTCCTGCAATGGATGATGATGACTTACGAAGAGGTCGACCAACCTGCCATAAACAGTTCGATGAGGCTACTGCTATTCTCGCTGGAGACGCGTTGCAGGCATTAGCTTTCGAATCATTAATAAATAATACTGAAAGTATATCGCCTGAAATCAGGATAGAGATGCTACGAGTCCTAGCCCACGCAAGCGGTCCTGCGGGCATGGCGGGAGGGCAGGCATTAGACCTGGACGCCGTTGGAAAGACTGTGACCTTGTCAGACTTAGAATTAATACACCGACACAAAACCGGAGATTTAATTACTGCTAGTATTTTATTAGGATATTTGTCTAGCGCGCAAAACGACAGCTCGATTCGTAAGAAGCTCCAGAAATACTCTGAATGCGTCGGTTTAGCCTTTCAGGTGCAAGATGACATTTTAGATGTGGAAGGGACAACTGAAGAACTAGGCAAGCCTCAGGGTTCTGATGAAGAACTAGAAAAACCAACCTACCCCAACCTCCTAGGCATGGATGAGGCGAAGAAGACCGCACTCAGATTGCGCGACAATGCTACACAATGCCTGCAAGAAATTGAGCAAGACACTAGTACTCTTGAAGAAATCGCGGATTTTATAATTTTTAGAACCCGTTAGTTCCGTATGTTTTTATCTGAGATGCTACTTTAGAGTTTTAGTATCGCTCCACAATTCTTTAAGCTTAGTAGGACAAACCTCGTGAAAA